>Ga0247722_10000794_pt1 | contig 18347 bp, 16 predicted proteins | sample MSEWelMarce3H_FC_FD_189094 | JGI IMG/M metagenome (GOLD analysis project Ga0247722, IMG submission 189094) | Subsurface sediment microbial communities from gas well in West Virginia, United States - MSEEL Well Study Marcellus 3H_FC | ecosystem: Environmental > Terrestrial > Deep subsurface >... | reverse complement strand
GATGTTTCTCCTAAAATGGCTTGAAGTGCCTCAGGCATTTCTCCTTCTGGAATTTTGTGATCATTCTCCGTTGCCTCCCGCGATTGTTCTTCATAATAACGTGATTCTTCTGGAACGACTTTTGCCCAATCAAGGCGTAATAAATTGGTCCATGTTGGAGAGGATTCTGGAATAATATATTGATCACCGTCGCGAATCGGCTCAATAATTGCTATGATAGACGATATTTCACCCTTTTTCATCAGTTGTTTTCTTCGAACTGGAAATCGCACGAGCTCATCAATGATACGCTTCGTATATAATTCAGGAGTACTTACTGCACGCTGACCTGGTGTATCACTTAGTTCGGTTGTTTCTTTCACATGCAACAGACATCTTCCTTCGTCCTCCTTCCAATGACATGAGCCAGTACATGAATCAGGGCTCTCAATCAGCCGACAATCTTTACGTAGAAATGTAGTGGAGCCCTTTTCCCATTTTTCTTTATCATCTGCATAGAACCATGATAGAAGAGTAGAGGATAAAAAGATATACAGTCGCTTTCTTCGCTCAAATTCAGGAAGATCGTTATTAAAAATAATCTCTTCGATCCCCTTTCGAACAGTAGGGCCTGCTTTTTCACCAGTGATCCAATTGGATACCATCAATCTGAATTGACGATATGATTCTTCCCACTCTTTATACGATGATGTACGAGCGATCTCTGGATCTGATCCGCATTTCTCTTCTGATGATCGAGGCTCTACAAACGATGCCCAATTCTTATCGTTTTGTTTTGATCTCACTCCCGCCAATTCTCGATCCACTTCCCATTCAAAATGTTTGATCTGCACAAATCCGATCTGAGAGGCTTCCATTAATGCATCTAATGCCGCCTCGTCACGAGGTCCAGCCACTGGTACATAGAGACTATTCTCTAACTGAATCGCCACAATATCAGACCCACGACGAGCTATATTTTTCACACGATAACCAGGGTAGAGCGAAAAGAGCGGCTCTAATTCGCGCTGGTAATAGCCAATGACATCTTCTACCGGTGCCGCCTTGAATTCATCCCAATCCAAATAAATATTTTTAATAGAAAACGTGTGTGAAATAGATACGACGCCGTCATCGACCACTGGTAATGCAACCAGCATACTCGAACCTGCCTTGACACGGAAGGTGATACCGACCAAGTGATTATAACTATCTTTGATAATACCGTCGGGGCGATATAAGGTGGATTCAATCGCTTTTGATAATGGAATCATCGCCATCGAATGAACACCCTGTTGAGACGTATATATCGTGCGATATCGACTTTCACATTGTGTCATGTATTCATCGATTCGGTTTTTAACCATCTCAGGCCAGTATCGACGTGATGAATGATCCCATTTCACAATTGACTCATGAACTTCTGATTCTCCACCTTTTGCCGGTTTATTACTGGTATAGACGAATAATTCATATCGTGTGTATGGAGTTTCAGATGTGATGGACGATTTCACACTTCTTGAAACAAACGCGATGTCATTTTTACGATGACGATCCATTGATACGCCGAATGTAGGGCATTTAATGGTAACAGCAGACGAACCATGGTCGTCCATGATTAATAATTGAATACCTCGTGTTGTAAATAGACCTGGTTCCGCAAGTAGAGGCTGTATATGACGCAAATCTTTACGACGTGATGGATCTTTGATAAAAGAAATAAACTGATGATATGCGTTATAAATACGAAGTAGAGCATATCGGTTATTGGGTGTGACAGACATTCCCAATTTACTTTGAGCCCATGACATAAGTTCTATTTGAGTAGATGGCATGGTACGACCATCCGTTGGATCATAAAATTCCAATACCAGATTTCCAAAATGGGCATTCAGAAAAATTCGTGGAATCATGACTTCGATAATTCTCTCTTTCACATCCGCAATGGTATTGCGATTGATTAAAGGAGCAATCACTCCCAGTAGAGATTCATAGTGTGTATTATCTGTTCCCACACGCAAGAACCCTTGTGCATTGGGGCGTATTTTTAGTAACATGGGTGAGCGTTTTACAATCTGCTCCCCCGAATGCTGACTAAAAAATGCATCAAACGCAGGTGGAGCTGTTGCAAAAATACCAGGTTCAGGTTGTTTATTTGACTCTAAAATATATCGCTTGTGGATACTTTGAAGTAACACCGAATATTCGACAGCACGATCCGTTCGATAGACCAACTCTTCATATTCCTCCTGTGGAGCCTCCATTACCTGTTCTAGGCTTTCCTCTTGTAAATGTGACCGCAAATGTGCAAATTGTTCATCTGATACACGTAATGTAGACTGTGTTGTAAAACAGCAGGGCAATGCAAACTTCTCAGGATGGCTTGATTTTCCCAAGAAATCAATATACTTGTGATATTTATTGGATTTCGGTTTATTTTCACGGCGTACTACCGTGTGTCCCATCACAGCTTTCTTGTCATTCACAATCAGCTTTCCGCGGCAAAATGGGCAGCTGTTTGGCGATTTGCGCTTTCCATCTCGAGCAGTCGTTCCTTCAAATTCAACAGGACGAATCATAATCTCATCCACTAAACAAAAATAAAGAGGGCAAAAGTAATATCGAATAGAGTCAGTGGAGGAACCAAATCTCATCACAGTGATCGCCTCTTCTGTTCTACTGGCTGATTCTTGAGTATCACTTGACCCTGTTAGCGGGTACTCAATCCATACAATTGGATCGTCTTCATAGATCTCCCGCATTCGATCATATTGATCTTTTGTCAAGACAGCTGGTTGTCGATCTTCATTTCCTGCACATTTTCGACTATACCCGTTTTTATCATTAGTTGGTTTGAATTCAAATAAACGTTTATCGATTGATTGTAATTTTCTAATAAACCAACTCGTCGGATCAACTAATTTCTGTTCTTCTTCCTGTTCTTTTGTTAATGCGATCTGTGGGGCAAGTTTTGGACCCCCTTTCTTAGAAACAGCCGCTTTTGCCGGCCCTACACTGGCTTCTGCACTAGCGTCTGTTTCAAATGGATCATTATAGACAGAGGATGCAGTCTCTTCTCTCATTCCATGCTTGGTAGATGAACTGGACGCGCTTGCTGATGCACTTGTTGCAAATACATCATCATATAAACTATCATCGTTTCCATCATCGTTTCCATCATCCTCATCATCGTATTTCTTATCATCAAATACAGCTTGTTGCTTTCCACGTTCAACTTGTTCGCGTTCCATACTCTGATGTTCTAATTCCTCGTCTATCACTGACATTTCTCGATCCACACGACTACTTCGATAATAATCATCATCCTCCATAAACAATAAAGAAAGAAGTGTGTGAATACGATAATAAGTTGCTTGACTGTCAATTCGATGAATATGAAAATGATATGCTGGGTGCTGGGCATGAATGTGAATGTCAATTCCAGGATTAAAACTTTCAATAAACTCGCCCTCTTCTGGTAACTGTAGAGTAAAGGTAGCACGATTCTTGGACCATTCCGATAATTTTTCTTTTGCCTCTTCAAATGTAAATTCGAACTCATCTTGAAGCATCTCAATCAATTGTCTTGGTTCTACCTGTTCTCCTTCTAACTCCTTTCTAGTCGCATACTGTGTCATCAATGTAAACACCTTGTCTTCTGATGCATATTGACTGACTGCTTTATAGCGTAGGGAAAGAAGCGGATGCTCGTTTGGCAGAGATTCAATTTCGTAAAAAAACGATTGGAAATAGGGCAGACGTTGTAATAATCGGGCCTTCGTAAATCTCTTCGATTTCATACTTGTTGTAAGAGAGAACGTCACTGCGATTTCTCGAAGTTGGAACTCGCTTGCAGGCTGAGGCAATCCATCAAATACATCCTCCACAATATCGCGAAAGTTACGAAAATCCAAATTCGGATCGAGGTTTCGTATATTTTTAGGAGGCTGCAACATCAAATTCATCGTCGCATCGTTCAATACATGAATGGTACCGTAAATTGGTTGTGTAATGCCTATAGAAGGACGATGAACATATTTTATCGTACATACATCGTTTCCAACGGAGGTCATCGTTTCTTTGCCCCAGAGTTCTAATACACGAGGATCGTCCAATGTGGGAATAGGAAGAATTCCTTTTACATGAAGTTTAGTAATAGCAGAACCTTCTGATGGAAGAAGTCGCATGTAAGGGCGTTTCTCCGTCACTGGAATTTGATAAAACATGGATGCACATCCCTCAAATCCATCAACAGGCTTCTTCCAGATCAATCGTAATTGTCTAACACCCGTTACCTGAATAGAAGGGACTTGTTCATTGTCTTCTAAGAATTGATTGAGCTTATCCAACGTTGTTTCGCGCTTCGAAAGAAAATATTGAATCTTTTTTGTAAATTCTAGGTCTGCATCGGTAGCCTGATAGGGGCCTCCCACCTTGACATCTGGAAAATACGCAGCAAATCGACGATTCCAATCTTCCTGTGGAAGCGGCGTGACCCCTTTGTATTCTCTCAACAATGTTCGAAGAGGAAAGACATGAAGAACAGGAGGCTGACCCTCATATGGATGAAGAAGTACATCTTCTACTGTGCTACGCCCTCGCAGTTCATAATTAGGGCTTGCAAAGCTTCCATCACTTGTTACAAACCGTTCATCGCCTTCAGCCATCGCCTTTAACGGATGCGCCAATACATGCGTATGACTTGGATCATGAGATTCGTTGGAATACCATAAATAGTCAATCGGAAGATAGGTTGATTCTATAGTAGGCGACCCTTCATTCATAGGAATTCCCACAAATGTAAATCGTGGGACAAATGAACGATCATCCGAAAATTTGGCACATATCATTCGTTTAATTGTATCGATGGTATCAAATGGATAAATACGATCCAATATAATGGTATCATACTGATCTCTCCCCTTCCATATCATACATTGAACCGGAGGAAGACCCTCACGGAAACTGGAGAGCAGTTGGGGAGAAAAGAGTTGATCTATCTCGGATGCCATCCCTATGGCTTTTTCACATAAAAAAGCAGGGTACAGATTTCACGAGTTAATCTTTCTTCTTATACATCTCCCCTACTTGGAAGTTTGTTCCATCCTTTTTCGGATCATAACGAGGCGCGTCTGTGATATATACTCCACAATAGCTCACAGGGTGAGCAGAAAAATCAGTATAACGATATAGTCCCATGGCCTCCGCTTCTTTCAATAACCAGCCAAAATTGTTCCAAAATTCCGAATCATGTCCAATCGATTCGGTGCATACATGTGCGAATTCGTGAAGCGCAACAAAAATCATCACATTCTCATCTACTAAACTTTCATCCGGTCCATCACGTTGGCGTAGGCACATGTGAATGGATTCGCCTTTATTAACCGTAGAGGAGGTATGCTCTGAATCAGGAGTCGCTTCCATAAATCGTTCTGGATCCGCCCGAAAATTTCGAACCATTTGTTTGACTTGCGGTTTGTCTGGATACTTTTTCTCCAAGGCTTCGCATAATTTTACCAGCCGAGTGCGAAGGGTCGCCATCATATTTGCAGCCTGCTGTTTATCAGGCATATCCCGCACTTTATAGGTCTTACCATCAATCGTTGAAGTAACATATGTAGTTGGAAAATTGCCTCCGCCAATAATGGATTTGAATAGACTCGATGCCGTATCTAAGATCGACATTCTACTAGGATTCCATAAAGTGAAGACAGAGATAATACAATCCAAAATTACAGATCAATAATATCTCAGGTAAGAAAATATCGTCGTTTATATGATACAATAATAAGCCGGAAAGAAATAATTGAATAATGACAAGGATATTAAGGCGTGAATGACGATGTCGATGATGATACATGAATCCAAGTATCGAAATGAATACACATGAGGCAAATACATAATGAATGGAATGAGATTCATCCATCCATAACAAGCCGTAGATTCCTACAAGAAGAAGAGCGATATACATAAAAGATATTTGGTCATTTCGTTCCCATTCATACCATAATGTAAACCAGCCCATTACCAGCATGGATAACATAATTATATGCTGACATGATTCTGAACATATAATCTGTGATACACTTTCGTGATTTCCCATCGCATATACGTAAGAAATGGGAATGGCGTATGCCATAAGCATAAATAATAGAATAAAATGCTTCTTTGCAATCATTACTAATATTATTGAAATAAGAATGTACAATCATTCTCTTTTCAATAGGAAAACATAGGCTGTTTCTTCAGCTCTGGATTGGTATTCTCAGGATTACCGTTCTTATTCGCTGGATTGACCGGCGGGCTGGCTGAATTCTGCTGATACTGAAGTTCGCCAGGTAGAGCATTGACGCCCGCTGGGGCAGATCCGTGTGCATTCTCCAATGATGTCATCGATGCCAAGTTCCATCCATCCTTCCCGCTAAATCCTTCTAGCAGTCCATAACCATAAGGACGATAAAGAGTCACATAAATAATGATTCCAAACAAGGCAAATAATATGACATGTTTGGTACTTATTCCTAAAAGATATCCAAATAGATTCTTCATGTTATCTCTGTGAGTACGTTACATAAAAGAGCGTTTACGCTCCAATCTCCAGCGGGCGATGGCTTACATCCGGAGAGATCGTGGATTGATTAAAGATGCTCACCGCGACCTGAGGGTTCGGCGGCTCAGAACGCACCTGAAGGTTGGCATTGCGCATGCTCTGTCCAACGGTGTTGACACCGATCAGCGCGCCCGCGCTCAGGAAGTTCTTGCCCTTCAGAGAGCCAGGTCCCATCGGGTTCTGCTCCGCCCAGACACTGTTCATGTCCTTCGGGAGAAGCTCGGATGGGGTGAGCTGATCACGCGGGTAGCATCCAGCCGGCTGCTCGGCGGAGCCAAACTGGGCCGGACCCTGATACGCGCTCAGATCAGCAAACCCCTCTCCATCCTTCTTATCCATAAATTTCTCATTCTTCGCATCCTGGAACTTCTCTTTCTCCTCCTTCTTCGGAGCAGCCTTCTCTGCTGGCTTCTCCTCTTTCTTCTCCTCCTTCTTCTTCTCAGCGAAACCCTCGCTAAAGCTTAATGATGATACCAACGATGCAAAGAAATAGGGATTGTATTGGTGAACTAGGAAAAGGGCTACGATCACAACAAGGGCGATTAAAACGGCGCGTTCCATATCTATACCTGCCATTACTTGCTATAAAAGAATGAGGGCATTATTTTATGACAAATCTACCGAACACCTCTTTTCAAAGTTGAACCTCCTCATCCTCTGAAGCATCCTCCTCCGTATCGGAGTCAGTTACCTCCGTACCGTATTTTTCATAATACTTATTCATCTGGTGTTGAGCTCGATACATGGCAATCTTTGCTTTTAACCTAGCCTCTTTAACCTTATTCTTTTCGTAAAACTTTGTCGGCGTATGAAGAATCAATGATTCCTCCGTAGCATTTGGATCAACCGGTACCTCTTCTAAATTCATTTCCTGGACATCGTCTATCGAATGGGAAACCGGGAGAGTTTCCTCTTCCTCAGGTAAATCCGGAATCTCAATCGTGACCGGTGTGATTTGATAGCACCATTCTACAAAGAACACCCCTCCATGAATCCGAATGGTCTGAGGATTGAATGTCATATTTGCCGGAAATGAGTTATGTTCCGTATGATTAAGTTGATGTTTCGTAATTTTATGAATGTGCTGAACCGTATAGGGCTTCGAAAAATGTTTGGCAGAAGCCTCCAAAAAAGAAGAGACCCATTTATTCCACCAGTCTGTATTCTCCTGTAAGGCTTTTTCAAGAGTCAATAAAGTTACTGGTTCTTCTGCAACAATCGACAGCTTTTCTTCTACTTCATCGTGTTCTGCAATAAAGGTATAACACGGCTCTGCATTTCCCGACTTAGGGTTCATTGCTTTAGAATATTTTGGAGGCTGGAAGGTCGGCATGTTCTCTGACCACAGCGATTAGAAGAGAGAGAAGATTTTCACCACACTAACCAAAATGTCGGTGGACCGGACAAGAGATAATGAACGATTTGTTCATATGTTAAAAGGACGTATCGATCAATTTGCATTATCTCTAGCCAATTCCGATACCAAAAATTATATTCAACAACTTGTGATTGAGCCATTCTTACAATTTATCTTTCAACGCTCCTTTCCATATCTTATTATTGCCCTTTGTATCTTTTCTGTTATGTTAATTGTTGTAATACTAACGTTTGTTGTACTGCTTATGAATCAAAATAAAGCGTCTATTTGTCCTTCCTGTTCACATACTTTCTAGATAGGCGAATCTTGCGATTTTAGGTGAATCTTGCGATTTTAGGTGAATCTTGCGATTTTAGGTGAATCTAAAGATTTAAATTTTGATATGGAATAGTAACACCATGACTGACCCCGGTATTGGAAACTTGGTACGGTATTGGTTACATTATAGTAATATGGCTTCTTCGTTTTTTAAACAATTTGGAGCGGCACGAAAAATAAAAGACGATTATGAAAAGCAAATCATTGCTATTCTTCAACAACACGGTATGGAAAAAGCCCTCATTCAAATTCAAAATGGCCGACTTCAAGTAAAAGATAGTCGCGAACCCAATCAGCTATCCCTTTCTAAGGTAGAAGAACTACTACATGGATACTACAAACAGAGAGGTGGTGTAGATGAATCCGTAAATATTATGACCTTTATTAAAGCCAATCGAGGATATTCTACCCATAAAATTCTTAAACAATCTGGCATACCACCTTCGAATCAAGGTGTACCGCAACTTACTTAATATGTTAAGTGTTTCTTACACAATTAAGTATTTATGATGACCATGTGCCTAATTTAAATGGATTTACTGGAATCTCATCCTTCTGTGCCGTATAGTCTTGCACTTTCTTATCATACTCCAGCGCACCTGGTGTAAGATAACGCTTATCCATCGCAAAGCGTGTATCCGTTTCATTCTCGCTTGGCTTTGATCCATAGCAATTCACACCAAAACGCAATTCTGGATTGTCAAAATATCCGCCGTTTACACCGGGAACTCCGCAGGCCATTCGTTGATCTTCTGGACCTGCTTGTAACTTATTATAAGTGGTTTGCTGAGTTGGATACACTGCAGCCTGTCCTTTCACCCATCCATAATTGCACCAATCTGCACCGTTGTTCCATGCATCTTTTACTTGATCATATGTGGCAAGCTCTGCTCCAAATGCCTTGCATAACGGCTCAGCATCGGTATAGGTGTATTTGTCAGTAGCAATGTTGAATACTTCTTTCTTGCCTGGTAGCATTTTACTAAGAGCTCCAGTATCAATGATGGGTGCATTCTCTACAGGTGGTGGTGGAAGAGCGGATGGTTGTGGTGGAGCATCGGAAGATCCAGCAAAAAAGTTTTTAGTCTTCTGCCATGCAACCGATAAACCAAATGCAATCTGGTCTCGGAAAACGATAAACAGAATCAATACTACGATCAGCACTCCAAGAGTAATCATGACCGGTATAGTAAATAAGGGAGATGTATCATTCTCCATCGAACCATTTATTGATTCTACAATCGGTTCGGTCACTCCTGAAAGTCCATTGTTATTCATCGTATTCTTCACATTATTGGCTAGATTAATAGCGGCGTCGTTCACCGTTTCTACTACATTCGAAGCGGCATTCTTGACATTCAACACTGCATTCGATGCGGCATTCTTGACATTCTTAGCAGTATTATTGAATGCCGTAGTCATCGCGGGAAGTGGAGCCATCATAAATGAACCGGTATTGGCTGTATTCTTCGGAAGATTCTTCGGAAGATTGTTTGAAATACGATTCGCAATATTGCTTGCCGTATTATTAACCGATTTGGATAGCCCGTTCAAACTCATTCTATTAGATGAAACGATTGATTATGATAATCTTTTGATTTCTTATCATAATCATAAAATAGATGTACTGGTGACTTAGACGCCGTCTTCTACCGTACGATTTCCTCCACGCATGTTAATGTAGTTTCTCTGCTGAGGGGTTGTGCATACACATCCCATATCGGACGAATAGGAGGAGGCACAGCATTCAGGCTTCACTTGATTATTCTTGAACATGAACAGGCTGTCGAGACCGGGCTCAAACTCTGGACCCGATAACGGCTCATTGGGTGAGTTTCCACGCCACGAACTTCCACCACTGCTCGGTGTCACACGGACATCATCAAATGGGCCAATCGCCTCGTACTTATTCTTACCCATACCGGACGAACCCGCATTTTCCAAGAAATAATTCATATAACCCTCACCTGATATGCTCTGTTTGGAATAGACCATCATCAGGTTTGCAACTAATAATAATACCAATCCAGTGATAAGAAACGCTGTTTTCATTCTACTGAATACGCGTTAGATAATCTATTTTCCCATCCGGAGTCTCGCTTCTACGAATGGATAGGTCTCATGAATCGTTTGATAACCTACTTCCGTAAAGTCTCGTATCCATTTTTCTCGCTGTTCCTCTTCATCCCATATCGCAAATTCACCGCTCTCTGTCATCAAAGTCATTCCATGAATGATATTGGAACCATGCTGTACCGTATTATGACTCTTTACCCATGCATTTTTCTCCAATACGTACAATTCTGTATGCCACTTTCCATTTGTCTCTTCCGCATTTGCAACTTCTCCATGAATGACTCCCAAAATGGGTTGTGACTTTCCATCACGGTCTAACACTGTTCCAAAGTTTGACAAGGACCATATCGGTACGAACCCTTCCGCTGTTTTTACAAGTACTTCCAATCCTACAATTGCCGTTTCACAATGCATCGTAAGATTTGATTTCCACGCATGATAATTTGTATCACGATGAAGTATCTTTGAAATCAAATAATTCCACATAAATTGTCCATTAATATCATCATTCTTAATCTCCTCCCAGTCTCGGAACCAAATAACATTACCTTTTGCTGATTTGATGGGGATAGTATTAGACGATGTATTAAAGCAATAAATGATGGGTGATGTTCGATCAGAACGTACTGCACGCTCATCCTCCGAAACCGATTTCCATTCTCCATCTGTTCCTTTCACTAAATGTGAGCCAGATACATGAATTCCGTGAAGTTGATACAGTGGTATATTCTTACCATCCATTAAAATGACAGCAGTCACCCGTCCTCCACCTTGAGCCAGCTGGTCTCCTAATTTTACTTGACTGGCTGGCTTCGTTTCTTCTGTCCCATCCACATGTTGAACAATAATTGGCGCATCTTCTGCAAAACAAAACCCGCCCATTTTATCATTTGCGCTATCCGATATAGAACTGGAAAGAATTCCTGCAAATATCGTGACTGCTGTAACAACTGCAGCTAATGTTGCCAAAATAATCGGAATAACAGGAAATAAAATAAACCACAAAATAATAATAATCGCCAACATGATACCACAAATGATAAGGACGACCCTGATGACATATTGAATCGCATTAATCATCGCACGAAATGCACTGATTCCTATGTAAATCGTCGAGACTGCTATCGCATTTGCGCGTTGCATTGCCATACGTAAATGCTGAATAACACGACTCACTTCGAATACAGATGCATTAAATTTCTTGAACATGACCTCTAAATAGGATAAAAATGCATTATATATCGTTTGAGCGATATCACGTATCGTATTCACAGCATTTGCAGAATCTCCTGCTGCATTGACCTGTTTTCCAAATATTGCATTGATTGGGCCCATAAATAATGTAATAAATTTTTCAACAGTTGATTTCATACAGAATTCAAAATTATCAGTAGCAAAGCTGGAGCTTGTTCGCGAATCACTGTCAGGCTTGAAAAAAGCTGCCGCCGCCATGACAGGTAGGTCACATCTGCGATCCGTCCAATTGTTCATGACAGCCGTTTTTTCTAAATTTGCGATAGTTAGGCCTAAGGCAAACAATAGGCCGAAGGTAATCAACATGAAGGGCCATTTTGATTCCATCTCCTTTTATGAGAGATTCGTTATTACTAACTAGTTATACTCGTGGATTCTAACAATGCAGAATAATGCTGTTCGGAATCCGGAGAACACACCTCCATGTAATCACGTACTCTCATACCATCTTCTAGCTCTATTTGTGAATTAGGTGTCACAACGAACGACACCATTTGACAATTTACTTTCTGATAGGTGTGATGTTGTCCTAGTCGTTTCCATTCATCTGTATCCCAGTACAGCGTAGCCGGTGTGATTCGTACACCATTTGCGAGCGTACATACTTCGCTCACTTCTCGACGAATCAGTCCAACCACTTCGGAGCCCGTCGTTAATCGATCACCGATCTTAATATTTTTTGCTTGGACCAGACCCTTTTCTGTTCGAATATTGGCCGTCTCTTCGATTGCAAAACATGCATCGGTATAGGAATGATATGTAGCAGTACTCTTTTTAGCATTGATCTTCTCTTCGATCCATTTTAATGTCTCTTCATCTCCTGCTGGTGTTTCGTCATAATCCATAAAGGTTAGATAGTCCATCGGGATCGTGTGATCCGATGTATTCAAACAATAAAGGTGATCATCCGAATCCCACGGACCATATGGAATTGCATGTGGATGATCTCCAGCCATGATTAATTTTCCATTGTGTTTTACATAATGATTGGTACTTACAAGAACAGGTCCAAGACGAACCATTGCCTGTCCGCGTGAATAAAATCGAAACGTCGCCGTTACACGTGTATGTCCTGGTACCAATACATCGCCAATCTTCACATCCTTGATCGGTACTCTACGGATGATGCCTTTTTCTTCTACCATTACTTCTGTCTCCCCTGGAAAACAGAAGGTATCCAAGAAGGAAAAGAGAAACGTATTCGTAAAAGAGGTCATACCAGTAATTCCTGACATTCCCATATACATGACTGAAAAGAGTGTTGCATATAGTCTTCCCATCAACATTTTAATACGTATTGCACTCAATCGAAGTTGAAAGAAGAAAGAAGTGATGCGTTCTGTGAATTCCTGGAAGATCACATTAATTCCTCCTCCCAAGGATGCGATGATATTTCGCAGAGAACCGATGGAATCAAAAATACTCTGAAGAAGACCGGTAAATCCGGAGAACATTCCACCAATCGAACCCAGATATCCTTGTGAATGTGTATTAAAGATTTTTCCCATACAGAATTCAAAATTGTCTTTTGTATCAACATCAAAAAAACTAGCAAAGGGCATAATCATCGGGCTACACCGTTGATTGGCCCAATCGTCCTTAATATGTTGAATATTTGCGACAGTACTTAATGTATATACAAATATCCAAATCGCAATAATGATTAATATAAGAAAGAATAATGCATTTGTAAATGACCATAATTCATGTGGTTCAGTGGAGGGCTGAAAATAACTCATAGCCTGGCTAGCCATGGCTGCTGCAGCGCCAGCGGCTGCACTTGATGTAGATGATAATAACGATGGTTCCGAATCAGCTTCTTTTACGGTATCGTTTAATAGAACATCTGTCACGTCTGGTGTTGGGACAACAGAAGGTACCGTATCAATCGATGTCGATGGGTCATTATTGTACGCTGGAGGTGGGACAGACATCTCCCTATTATCCACTACCAACCCTGCGGAACTTCTTTTTATCATTTTATTCTTCATCCTTTTCCGTATCATGAATCATGACAGAACAAAAGTATGATTATTTTTTATAAATGTAATGTTCGTGGACCCAGTTTCGATCACGAGCAAATGTTTTACTCGCATCGGGTGCGCTCTTTATAGACGACTTTGCCGCGATATCGAGTATATGAAAAACATTAATCGCCTTATAGACTGAAACTGCTTTTTCCAATGCTTTATGACGCAAACGATCGGCTAGACGATATTGATAACCATATTTAATCAAGTCTCCCTTCCGGAGTTTTCCAAAGGTCTGTGTTCCTGCAGGGCCACGTACTTTGATGCATGAGGAGGGAACATATACCGCATTTGCTTTTGGGCGCACCGTATACATTTTTCCTTTACGACGCACAGTAAATCCAGTTTGTGTAATACTTTGACGGAATTTACGTGTATATCCCTTTCTTTTAACAGTCCCAGGCGGACATGTTATGTTTTTACGTGTAGAGAACATACTACTCTTGATTCATAAAAGAATTATCCTGGACAAATGGATAAACATGAAATTGATTTCGAATATAATGAACATAAGGGATTGTATCTGGAATACGATTTTTACTGAAGTACAATTCTAACCAGTCCATCGTATGTTGTATGGCCTCTTTCGCTCCGTTTGGAAATTCGTCTAAATTTCTCGCATTCTTTTTACCATTCTGAGAGACGACAGCCAATACATATACTTTATTAACATGCTTCAGATATTCATCTACTAATTCATGTTTTTGTGCATTATCATTCGCCATATCTGGTGACAGCACCGTCTCGTCATAGAGTTTATGTTTCACATTAAGAACATGTTTCGAAAATTCAGTATCAATTCCTTTAGGAGGCTCTTCATTTTTCTGATATTCATCATCGCTGTCATCATCGTCTGACCATCGATCGCCACCAAAGAGGTCCATTCTAATCGTAGTCTGATACTATTTCGAAACGATACCATACACAATCAATAGACCCGCCAACACAAGTATAGCAGAAGGAACGGACGAATTCGACCCGGAACAAAATGGCTGGATTAATTGTTTTGTAACAGGTTTTGGAACAGGTGGGTCGTACATTGTATTAGCTGTTGCCTGTGATTCAAGCATAGCCAATTGTGTATTCGTTTCGTTCATTTGATTTTTGGTAGCATTCTTCCCCCCGGGACCAATGGGAAGTGGTGCGACCTGTTTGGATTTCAGTACATTTGTATTAGTGTCATTTGCACCTGCATCCGCTGCTGAATTCATTCTCTAATGAGATATGCGTTAATATAAACCCATTTTCTATCCTTATTCAGATCAAGATGTCGAATCCAAATAAATCAATGCCCCCTGTCCATCGTCAAAGCATGGAAGAAGCTACTGCCGAAGCGGAAGCTCGTCCGATGGACTATAGCCCCGCAGAGCGGGCACGTTTTATCCGCGCCATGGTACAAGATATAGCACGCTGGATGACACAGGGTGATTCGGAAGAGACCATTAAGCAACGAGTGCCTGAGTTTGTGGAACAATATCCGGAACTGTTCAAAAAACTCATTCAAAAGCAAGACCTTTCCCCGATTCAAAGCATGTTAGCTATGTTGGATCGTATGGGACAGGGTAATCTTACTCAGCACCAAGCATCCGTCATTATTGGAAAGAAGCTTGTGGATCGGTTTGTGACTCCTCAATTAAATGGCGGCGGTGGGCGTACATCGGGACATTAAATCGAATACACCAATCATAACTGGTTCGTTCATGTTGTATCAGATACTGCTTTATTTGTTCCTCGTCATTCTTTTCAATCATATCAAAGACTCGTTCCAGATACGCCGTTTGTGTATGGAACGATTTTTTCCGCAATTGCTCGATAATTTCATGAAATGCATGAGTTGTACCATTTGTATGAAATAGACGATCCAATGGCTGATGATTCTCTATCATGCTACACCATATACGAAGAACATCTAATGCCTCGTCCAAAGCTCCTACGAATCCCTTTCCAATAAAATAATGCTCAGGGTTGCACGGACGGCTCATTCCTGGCTTATATAAGGTCCACTCGTCAAAAAAATGCGACATAAACAATAACAAATCAACTGTCATTGGATCGTAAAAATCGAATAATTTTAATATAAAGACGCCGCCAATTTTTAACGACTCAAATCCAATCTTGACAGACGCCAATAACAATGGAAATGCCATTTGCTCTTGTTTTGTATAATCGCATGAAAAATCAAAGCCGCCATCTGCAGTGAAAATGTGAACTTTTCCACCATACTCAATATTGGTTGCATAATCAATAAAATATTGTTGATTTTCTGGTTTCATAATATCTCCTGTGTCATCCTCTCCAAAAATGATACGAATATTCTTATTTTTCTGCAAAAAATAAGAGGCACGTTTCCATCCAGGTACATTGGTTCTCTTTGATTTTAATGTCATTGCGATGCTCATATGCATTTTTCGATTGCGTTTCTGTGCTTCATCAAACAACGCCTCAATGAACCCTCCAGGGCCTTCGCATACATGCGCGCTTCGAATAGACTCTCCTGGAAACATCGTGAAGAAATGAATGAGATCCGCCATTTCAATCATCTTAAAATAAGAACGTGAAAGAGGCTTCAAATAACATATCGATTCTGGAAAGTTAGGATATTTCTTTTGTGTATAGACCAATTCATACGGATTTACAATTTTTTTATAATACTCCCAATTTTTCCCATTCATAAGCGATTCTTCATAAACATCGATTCGCTTTCGACATTCGTGCAGAGACTCTTCTTCCTTGCTTAGAATATATTGATGTTGATTTGATTCAAGAAGTGGTTGCTCTAATATAAGTGTTCGTTCATATAATCGAATGCTCTCCCAAGTATGTTCCTGTAGAGCCTGTGATTCCATACGTCTATCATGCTCATCACTCTTTATATCTAAAAATAATAATAATGTATATTCATGTTTATCCTAGGATATTCACCTCGATGTCTTCCTCTTCCATGATCGCCTTTCCTTGCGGCATCACCATATTCATCTGAAACTGTGTCGCAGCACATGGGTCTGACATAGAGATACCTGATTCTTCCAGCTGAGTCAGATCGCCCTCTTCTTCGTCCTCCAGTTTATTCTTTTCTACATCAATCTCCTTCAACAACTCAGGCAGCATCTGGTCATCTAGTAGAATTTGAGAGAATGCTGTTCCACCACGAATCGCCTGACCCATCATAATATTCGCCGATACACCCGTGACTGGATCCACTTCACCAAATAGGGCAGCCTTCAACAGAATCTTCTCTGTCTCTTCAAACGAAGCCTTCGCCAACGTACCAATGTCATTCTTGTTGATACCATAACGGTCAATCGACATAAGACGGCCAAAGCGTGTCATTACATCGCACAACAAGCACAGATGTCGATAATTCACACCTACACTCTCAAATAGACCGTTGATTTCATTGAAGAGAATCGAACGTGTGGCCTCGATTCCAAGCACCTCATATACATCCCATACATTGGTCGAATACAGCTTCGTACCATCTACTGCAGGGTGGTTCATGACCTTAATGAAGTTCGAGCCATCTGTATCCAGGACGAATTGCTCCACTTGTTCATATTTACCGTCCTTCATCTCAACATACTGCTTATCATTGCGGAACGTGACCGCCTTAATACCAGGCAAGCCACGAATGACAATACTATTTAGCAGCTTATTCTGAAATTTCTTCAGGTTAGTAAAGTCATCTAGCTGTGAAGAGGTGTCACGGTCTTTATCGGTTTTGTTTGGAATACGAATACGCATCACAAGTTTATTTGAGTTATAATCGCTATACACAACATTAATATCTTCACTGCTAAACTGTGTCTTAATCACGGATACGACCTCTTGAATGGAGATATTACGATTGAACATCTCCTCTCGATTCAACTCCAGACGAAGCACCCACTTGGACAACGCCTCCTTATCTACTTCCTCGTCATCCAATAGGCCTTGCTCAAACAGCTGGTAGAACTTCATCAGCTCCTTGTCATCCTCTACCACCGTGGTTTCATCCTTCTCGTCCCAGTAAATCGCCACTTTGTCTGTGATGTTACGTAGCACGGTCAGCTCAAGGTCCTGCACTACCTCACGTGCCTTCTCCTTGCTATGACGATATTCGGGTTTCATGTAAATGGTCAGCGAGGATGCCTTTGGATTCTGCGTCACCTTCAGGAGTTCGCGCAGACGCGGCACGCCTCGAGTCACAGCAGACTTACTTGCTACACCCGCTTGGTGAAAGGTATTCAGGGTCATCTGTGTTGCTGGCTCACCAATCGACTGTGCTGCCACAATACCCACCTGGTCACCTGGCTGAACCCATGACTTCATGTGACCCACTACAATAATCTCCATAAGAACCTCGAATGCATCCTTTGTAAAACGCTCTTCGATAATCAGCTTGTGTGGGGCCAAATGGAATCGCAGAAGGGCACACCAAATCTTGTGATGCGGATGAGTTCGTACCATCACCTTGCGAATACCATCAAGAACCATCTTCGGAGTCAAATCCGTCTTCTCCTCCTTCTTCAGACCAAATCGGTTCTTGATGTTCAGAATCCAACGCGCCAGATTCACAGGGGCAAACACGCTTCCTCCGTCCAGTGACTTCTTCTGATATACCTCTTCTACCATCATGAACTGGTCATGAATCAGCTCATCCACATACTCCGCAAGCAGGCGCGAATCATTCTCACGAACTACGCCATCGTTCAGAATCGTACTC
>Ga0247722_10000793_pt1 | contig 18353 bp, 20 predicted proteins | sample MSEWelMarce3H_FC_FD_189094 | JGI IMG/M metagenome (GOLD analysis project Ga0247722, IMG submission 189094) | Subsurface sediment microbial communities from gas well in West Virginia, United States - MSEEL Well Study Marcellus 3H_FC | ecosystem: Environmental > Terrestrial > Deep subsurface >... | reverse complement strand
CACATCATCCGTCTGATCGCGCAATGGATATCCAATCCAGAATCAAAAGGCCTGGTCATCGGCATTCAAGGTCCTGCGGGTTGCGGAAAAACGACGCTGGTCAAGAACGGGATTTGCAAAGCCCTCGAGTTGCCATTTGCATTCGTCGCCCTAGGAGGAGCCTCTGACGGATCGTTTCTCGATGGGCATTCGCCGACTTACGAAGGATCGACGTGGGGTAAAATCGTAGACATCTTGATGCGGGCGGAATGCATGAATCCCGTTATTTATTTTGACGAACTGGATAAAATTAGTTACACTTACAAAGGAGACGAAGTAGTAAATATTCTCGTGCACTTGACGGATAGCACACAAAACGATAAATATCAGGACAAGTTCTTCATAGATGTCGATTTTGATATGTCGAGATGCCTGATTATATTCTCCTACAACGATGAAACTCTCATCAATCCAATTTTGAAAGATAGAATGGTAAAAATAAAAACAGAGGGCTATAAATTGGAAGAAAAGGTCATCATCGCACAAAAATATCTGCTGCCCGAACTTTTCTTGCAGTTTAAATTACCGGAAGTGACGATCAAGGACGACCTTATCAAGTACATCATCACGAATCGCATCGAGGAAGAGGAAGGTGTTCGCAACCTGAAGCGGGCACTCGAGTGCATTCTCAGCAATCTTAATCTAAACGTATTAATGTCTCCGAAAGAAATCTTGTTTCCTCTCGAAATCACGGAGGAAATGGTCAACAAATACGTTAAAAACTCAAATGTGAACTCAAATAACAAACTGCATTCTATGTATATCTGAGACGAGGCCTCAATTCATACTTGACGACCCTCGCGACATCGCCACCGTGTATTGATAAAATATGCTCGCGCATCGAGACCACGATACTTCCGGCTTCGGTTGAAGACACATCGACTGCAGCCCCAGGCTCCTCGTTCGCGTTGATTTTTCTTTTTTTGACATCTTTTGTGGACAATGCTTTGTAGACGTAAGATGATACGTCGCCACCGGTTGGAACGTGAATAACAAAGCTAGACATGATACGGTGATAGTTTGTTTTCACGATTGTAGTTTTAATTCATTTTTTTTTAAGAATGTTTTGAGCGACATGATTTCCAATCCGAGTTCTTGGGCTTTCGTTATCTTGCTGCTCGTTGCATCATCGTCTTTTTTTATAACGATATCGACGTTCTTCGAGATTGACTGATTAATCTTACCACCACGCGCACTGATTTCATCTTCTAAGACCTTGTTCCTGAATCCAGTGAATACGACGACGATGTCCTTGAATGATTGGTGGGGTGGTGTAGGTACCACATTGGCTGGTGGTGCACTCAAAAACCGAGTGAGCCTATTTTTCTTTTTGTAATCTCTCCATGATCTGAGCCCTTCTATAAATTTCTCCGCCGTCTTTCGCTCTATTCCCTCGAGCTGGATGAGTTCATTCGTCTCTGGATAATATTTGTCATCCACCAGTATTTTGGGAAAGGCCTTTGTGATGAGGGTTATTCTACTCCCTCCAATGCCCCTGCCGAATGCATTGCTCGCTTGCATCAATGAGATCACATCTACGCTTTTCATAGTGTGTTCGATTGCTTCCACAATATTCGATGCTAGTTTATCCTTGAATCCGTCGATTCGAACAAGATCCGCTCGCGATGCGCTCAGAATCTTGTCGACATTATCGAACCCTGCCGCGTACAACTTCGTGAGCAAGCCGGCACTCAATCCTTTTACCTTCACCTTGCTGAAAAAGAACTCTAATTGTTTGATGGCGATGTCTTCTCGATATCTCGCTTCCTGAACGACGATATCGCATCCGCTATCGTTCCATTTGTAAGGAATGTCGGCTGGCATCGAAGGTGCCTCGGCGTGCTCGACAATAGCAGTGATCGCTGGAATAACATCGCCACTTCTTGTGACAACAATCTTGGCGCCAGGACCGATCATGTTGTCATGAATAAACTTTGCATTATTTCCAGTTGCTCGTCGGACAACGACGCCTCCCAGGTCGACACCTTCAAAAATCACGACGGGTTTGATGTAGCCATCTTTGCTCACATTCCATTCTACGGATTGTACAACGACCTCTACATGATCCATGAGGCTCATGGACTTGAATGCGAAGGCATGCTTAGGGTTTTCACCGCTTATTCTTTTATTATCGAGCGCATCGTGAATAACAACGATACCATCGACCATGTATGGAGACTTTGACCGTCTATCCTTCAAGAATTTTGACAACAAGTCCGAGCTGAGATCCAGCAGAGATACGATTTCGTGATGCACGACTTCGAACCCAGTCTTTTTTAGGAAAGCAAGGCCTTCGCTCGGGAGTAAGTTGTTAGGATTGATGAGCTCATATGCAACGAACTTGACGAGCTTGGCGATTTGCATGTCGGGATTCTTGGCATTCAGAATGCCGGCAACCATATTACGAGCATTTTTTCCCAAATGTTTTACACTTTCGAAGGCTGAGCGGCTGATGATAAGCTCTCCTCTGACCGTAAGATCTTCTAGGCTGGCATAGTTTCGCGGCACGCCACTGATAAATGCGAGCATGTGAGAGATATCTTGGCCTTCGTGCCCATTTCCACGAGTGAACATCTTTGGTGCATTCTTTCCCTTCATGTGGATGAGCGCCGAATTTCCATCCAGCTTGTCGCTCAAAATGACACCGCCCGCAAAGCGCGATGCCCATTTGCGAATGTCTTTATCGTTGCTTTTGATTTTGTCCATGCTACCCATCCAGTATGGCAACGTGACTTTCCCAGACCTAACAATCGAACCAACTTGCAAAAGGATAGGGTGCTTAGGATCGCGCTTTTGCAAATATGCTTTGACCTCATCGTACAAATTGTCAGAAAGAATCGGTTTGCCCTTGTTAAAATACTGATCCCCGGCTGCTTGCAAAATATTCGCTATCTCGTCCGCCGTTAGTGAATCTAAAGTGGCAATCGGAGATTGCTTTAGCGCACTTATGAGTGCGGCCTTGATCTTCATATATTTTACTTAAACGTATCGTTTTTGTTTTAACTAGTTGACCTCTAAAACAATGGCAGCGTCTCACTTGTGGCAAACACCTGCAAAATACTCAGTAAGACTGTATATGTTTTTGGTATTGATATGGGAATATATGCAAACATTGATATACGCGTTTTATCTCTGGTCGTTGTCCTCGATTTGCGATGGAAAGGTATGCGACGTGTATTTCTATGATGTGGAGCGTCGGACTCGAACGGTTCTTTTATGCAATTCTTGCCCCTTGAAAATAGCGTACCTGATGTTTATGAAATTTATAGTGAATGCCAACATTGAATTTTCGCTTGAAGTTCCATTCGAAAATGAACATTGGTTGAGCAAACATGGCGGGTTGTACGAGGTGATCTATTACCAAGGGGGCAAATGGACGCAATCTCTACGGAGAACATATTACATTGGCCATGACTATAGTTCACCGAAACCCCAACAAAAGGTTCTATTAGCGATGATGAACACCAAATATACAATTACCAATATCGTCAATGATTATTGGACTTCTTTGACGCAAACACGATCATTTACGGCTGACGAATTTGTCGGGTTTTGCCTCATGAAGCTGAAATTACCGAAAGAGGATCATTCCGAAGTTTTTATCATTTGCGATGACACTCTAGAGGAGAAGAAGTTCGAAGGCAAAGACATCATTGCATTGTTTTGATCTATTTTTATCATTGTGTCCAATTTTTTTTTATGCAAGGACGAATACATTGCGTCTATCGTTCCCACCATGACAATGGCCAGACCAATGGCAATCATTGATTTTTGCTCGATTCTGAGATCCTTGTAGAATGGATAATAGTATTTTGCCGCTTCCCACATCATCGGAAAACAAATGAATGATATGCCGGTACCAATGCCAAAGACAAGGTAATTGTCACGCTTATCAGATCGATGTGGGATGGGTAGATCAGAGTACAATACGAGCGCATAGAATATTATCAATGCCAATCCCAATATCCAAACAACATAGTACTCTGTTCGATACATTTCGATGTAGCGACGTAGGAATGGACTCAGAATGTGAAGAAATGATAGTCCAGCAAGAATTGTGTACAACCCAAATATTAGAAAGACATATTCATAGACCTTTCCCGCCATCGTTTCATCATTGCTTCTGTTGATGGTGCGAATGATAGGTACTTTTGCGGTGATCGATTCAGGTAAAAACAATATACTCAATGCTATCGAGACCTTCAGTAAACCATATGTCACGTAGAGCAGGCCGATGACCACACGGAGTTCCATGAAATTATGTGATAACCGCAGGTTTTTATAGTTCATGTATTTAAGGTTTTAATTGCGTAGGTGACAACATGAGTGCAGAAGACGAAGATGTCTTCCTCAATGATGTGTGGACGCATTACTTCCACGATCCAAACAATACCGAATGGACGAATGCGAGTTATTTGCCCCTAAATGACATTAGTACCGTAAGAGATACGTGGAGCACGATGTCGGCAACCAGTGACAAACTGACAGCTGGTATGTTTTTCATAATGCGCGCTGACACCTTCCCTTGCTGGGATGACAAATCTAATATCAATGGCGGTTGCATATCCATGAAAGTATTAAAAGAAAACCTGAATGAATTCTGGGAAAAGCTTTGTATCGGTTTGATGGGCGAGACTTTGCTTCTCCCAGAATTCCGTAATAATTGGAACGTTGTAAATGGCATATCGACCAGTCCAAAGCGATACTTTAGCGTCGTCAAGATTTGGCTCAAAACCACAGAGTATCAAAATAAAAGATGTTTTACGTTGCCAGGAAAATATTACGGTGACGTTATATATCGCGATAGCAAAGACATGATTCAGAAGAATAATGAGGTCATGGTTTGATGCCATGCTTGTATATGTTGATGCAATCATTGACATTGAAGTAGAGAGATTTTACAGCAGTGTTTGCATCAACCCTACTATTGTTAACATTTTTGTTCAAGATGCTTTTGATACTGTTATTGCCGATGTTTTGAATATTGCTTTGTGAATTGTTGGAGAATTGCATATTGGCATCATTGCTCATGCTGTCAGAGTTGAATACAGAACGTGTCAGTGGATTCTTAGGATCTTCACAAGGATGAATAGACATCAGGTTCATGTCCTCCCAAGGAAAGAATTGAACGTCAAGTATTGCTATTTCCTTCTTGTATTTGGGTACGACTTTGATAACACGCTTTACCTCGCTTTCGGTAACATAATGCTGCCTGTATGAATCCTTTGACTCGTCAATGTATGTGTCAATTATATCCGCAAGCGTGATGTTGTTCGTGTATGAGAGAAAATAGTCTATTCTTGCTTTAAGAAAGTGATTTACGGACTGTTTCTTTTGCAACAAGCTAAACACGTTCTTGTACAAAGACAACTCTTGACGTTCTTCAAAAGTGAGCGCGTGTTTGAGGGTAAGTCTGACAATCGTTTCTTCAATGTTGCTGAATCTCTTGATGTCAAAAGCAGTAAAGTGGTCCATCACCATATTGGCAATGCATGTGATGACTGATTGCTTACCTTGTTCCGCACACATATTCAGGTACTGGTGAAACTCTGTGGAGCGAGTTAAGACGTATATACCTTCGCAAGACGGCACAATGTGGACTTTCATTGTTTTAAAACTACTCACCACTAGGTTGATATCAACAGATGAAGGCCATCCTAGGTATGATTTGTAGTCCCTGTAACAAACCGCCGGATGTGTATGAAATGAATATTCCATATCCACCCCCTCAAGATTTACTACGTGAGCTAAAGGATCGCCGGTGCGGAGCTGGCGAATCTTTTCAATTGTCTGACCAATTCCCATGACTACCACATTGTTTTGTACCTGCGAACTCGCGCCGTAGTCTTGCGGATCTGGTTCCACCGTTGCAATCGAGCCGCCAATTTCATGTCCTTCACCGAGGAATTTGTAAAACTGCTTTATGAGGGATGGGCTCAATTTGTAGGTACTGTAACAAGCTACTTTTTCGATTTCTTTCAAGTTTTCTTTTTGCGACTTGACTGAATGAGAACCTCGTACGTAAACCATTGCCATGAACAACTCGTCGAGTTTATGGCCGCCAGGCGTGATGTTTTTCACCATTGGGTGGTAGAAACCCGCTTTCAAATACAATTGTACAGCAGTGAAAAATGCGGGATTTGTTAGCATAACGCCCAACCACACGAAATCCTTGGTTGTGTTTTCCGTCACGAAATATATCAAATGTTTTCCAACACCCATGTTACGGTAAGCCTCATTGACAAACACGTCATATATCTCCATGAACGTTTCGAAGAGCAGTGCAATCAAATGGCCGAGATACACTCGACTCCCATCGGCTTTGGACTCGTATACAATTACGAGGTAACCATCACATTCTTCATAAACCTGACAGAAAGATCTTTCCGTGTACATTGCAAAGAGTTTTTGCATTTGTTGTTTATTTTCCCAAATTCCTCGTTCGAGCAAGGCTTGAAAATCCGGATTTCGGATGGCCATGATCTTGAGATTTTGGTATTGAGACGCAAGGGGAGAAGCAATATCTAAGTACGGTGCAAGGTCAATGTGCTTGCGATTTTTGTCATACCTTGCAAACACATAGTTTTCGTATATCAGTACTGCCAAGTTGGGAAATCCAGCAGGATCAAGCTCTTCCATCAAACTACCCAGAGTGTTCCCATGGCGCAAGTGCGAATCTTGAAATTGAAAAAAGATTTCTTGCACCTCTTGAATAAGCGAATGATGTATGCCATAGAAAAAATGCTTGATGATGCTCACTTGGAAGTCCACATTCGACGTAATGGTTTTCATGATGCCTTCTGTATCGACGTGAGTGATATACATTTTCCCTAGCTGAGGATAGTAAATCGTCATTGCCTCAACCATGACTTCCTTGAGTGGATCAATCCCAAGCACCATGCGCACTATGTAATGCACGGTGTCATCGTCTGTTCGTGTGTCCCTTTGTAAGATAACAAACGTCGTGTTTTCCACCAATCCGGGCAATAATCGTACAATCTTCATTTGAGTAAAGGGAGAATTTTGTAAAACAATGTGGTCGATTTCAAAAAATTGACGTGAGTACACCACTACATTAACATCATGGATACCTTTGCCCAATCCTTCGAGGATATGATCGTGTTGGAAAATCCCAAGATCACGCAGAATGACACAGCAGCTGCGCGCACTTGGCTTTCTCGTCTGCGCGGTGTCGCCCCCTCTTACGAGCCAAGTGTTCGGTTTGACAGCAACAAGACTCTTGTCTTTGGTTGCTACACCAACCAGCCCCATATCGTTCCACTCGATGTTTACCTGACAACCGCAACCGTGGTTGTGTCTCCATCGTTCACCGGCTTTATCGACGAAGCATTGCCCACCATCGTTCGGTACCTCATAAGTACCATCAAGACTATGGTGTCTCCGGAGTGCGCCAACGAGCTTCGCTTTCGAATGATCTTGTACATTCCAATCAACCACACATCTGTATCCAAGCTGCGCTACTCACCATACTTTGTCACCAATTCCGATTCACGCCCTTTAAAGACCATCTTCGGAGAGTCGCTGCCCTCTGCAATGGCTAGGTTTGACTTGGAATTTGCGTTCAACGAGGACTGGACACTGTGCACTCAGAAGAAGGTGTTCCAGGATTTCAATGCTAACAACTCTGGACTGAAGCTGTTCTAAAAAAATAAAAAAAAATAATACCCAGGCGTTGTTTGTTCTAGTTCGTAATGGTTGGGCTGAGGCAGAGCTTCAGTTCACCCAAGCTTGCCACCAAAAACTTGCAGATGAGAGGATAATCGTTCTTAAGATAGAGCTCCACGGTGTTGCATAGATTTGTGCATTTTGTAAAAAGCACGAGGTATTTTAGGCTGAACACACCTTGAACTATTTCTCCATTGTTTTTGTTCGTGATCGTGTTGATTCCATCGTGATCTGACAAGATTGTCTCTTGACTGCAGAAATCGCCTTTGCACGAGAATATTAATTGATTGTTAATGTTTTTTACCTCCACTTGATCGGCAATATTGAAACAGTCTCTGCAAATCTTTTGGAAATCGGAGGCCGGGAGGGTTATCACGCTATTGAATTCCGCCGGATCGACTGAAATCTTCGGATTGTCGAGGTCTAGCAAATTCAATTTGAACGTCGTTCGCGTATTCTTCTCGACGTTCTCACACTTGATGCCGAGCTGATTGAAGTTGTTCTCGTCCACAAAAAGAGTGAGCGTATCGTTGCTATTAAGAGTTTTAATCAGTTTGTGAAAGTTGATCATGTTCACGCCGATCACGAGTTTAGATTTGCATTGATAGTATTCGAACTTGCTCGCATCTAGTTTCAGGTGAACCAACACAATGTGACTCGTGTCCATTGCCACAATTTTCATTCCGGTCTCATCGAACTCGATGCATGTATCAGTGAGGAGTTCCTTTGCTGCCTCTACCAATGTCTTAAATGCAGCGCTCTGCACCGTCCTTACTTCTAAGACATATGTCATAATCCGTTTTTACTTGAGTAGTTTAGCCTTGTTTAAGTCCTTTATACATTTATCATGAAGGAAACGTATATAGCCCTGTGGGGCTCATTGGTCCCATCGGTCCTCCCATCATCGGTCCTCCCATCATCGGTCCTCCCATCATCGGTCCTCCCATCATCGGTCCTCCCATCATTCCCACTGTTCCCATTGGAATGGAATATAATCCGGTAGGGCTCAAAGGACTCATCTGTCCCATTGGTCCCATCTGGCCGATATCACCCATAGGACCCATTGTCTGCACTGTCACCCCGCCTCCCAACACTGTTGCTGGCGCGAAACCAACAGAAGCGCTTGGCTGACCCATGTCCATTTGCGGCGGTATGTAAATGTATTCTTGCATCGCACCAAACCTTTCGGAAATACTCCTTAATTTGATAAAAAAAACCAAAATGATACCCACACATATAATTATGGAAATTGCCAAGTGTGTGTTCGCAATCATCTTCCCATTATACTTTATTCAGCAAAAAAGGGAACAATATAGTAATATCAGCAATGAATGAAAAACATTATAAATGCGTTGTTTTGATAATTGCAAGTGAATCGACCGCATTTGATAGTTTCAAGCAGATATGGATAGATCATTGGGCTAAAAGCTTCAAGTATGTAGGACAGCTACGTTGCTTTTACTTGTATAATGATCCGAGTCTATCGAATATGAATCGGAAAGGCGATGATCTTTACTTTCCATACGAGGAAACATATCCCTCCCCGGGACTGCTTTCAAAAACGATGGACAGCCTAAAGTTTCTTGCTGATCAAAACATTTCTTATGATTTTATTTTACGAACAAATCTCAGCTCCTTGTTCAATTGGAAAGCATTTGCGCAGTTCATCGATAATAATATCAGCAAATCAAAACTTGTTGCAGGTGTGCCATACAACACTTCCAAGATGTCTGGAATGTGTATGATACTTTCTCGTGATCTTGTACAGATTATCATAGAAAAAAAAACACAACTCGATTTCAACCTCCCGGATGATGAAGCAATCAATCGAGTATTGAATGAAATACAAAACGTGACCTACGTTGAGTTAGCGAGTCGCGGAATCGATAGTCTAGATCAAGACCTCTCAAAATTGCAAGATATCATACATTATAGATTTCATTCTGGGTGGATAGAGGGAAATCTGCAGCGTGAAAAAGATCATTCAGACATGAGAAAGATGCAAACCGATTATTTGACCGTCATTGTAGAGCATTTCTACACTTCAATGAGGAATGATCCTTTACAAGCCAGTATTTCTTGTATGCTCATTATTGTTGCCCTGATATTTATCAGAGGGAATACAAAGAACTGTTTACAGGCATGAATGGCGACTTGGGAAACGCGGCCAACTTAGGCAATCCTTCAAATGCTGACATTCGCATAGTCGCATTGCCAAAACTAGTAACCACCATGATTTCATCGAAATTCTCAGTCATCCTGCTGTCAATATTGAAAATGATGACGATACACACGAATAAAAGTGTGCATAATCCAAAAACGAGATAATTCATCAGCTCACCTTCCTATTCTTTCTACGAGGTTTTCTCATCATTCTTCTAGATGGGATATTTTAAAATGTATGTGAATAACCTCCGTAACCTCCGTAACCTCCGTAGAACGATGTAGGAACAGGAGGACTATTTTCCTTTTGTTGCACATAATATTTATCATAGATTCTCAAATATGGTGCTGGTAGTCCTCCGTAGAACGATGAAGGAGGAGGATTGTGATTATAGTTTGAAGCGTACATTGCAGGGGGTATATTGTTGATAGAATAAGCATATACAGTTGGTGTACCATACCCTCTGTATCCACCATATCCACCGTAATTTCCAATCGCTTCAGTTTGTGAGGCAGTCATCAGGGTCAAGAACATTGCGAACGCCGTAACTAGGTTGTACATAATGTATTAATTTGTATGTGTTTTTATCTTATCTGTTAACTAGTGTCAAATTTTTATTTTAAATTTCTGTTATAAACTATATAATGAGCGGGAGCGTGAAAAGGACTCGTAATTCGATGAACGCTGACCTTAACAATGACAATGCCATCCAAAGGACGACCGGTCGTTCATCTCGTATTCGCATGGATTCCGAGAGGACACCTACCCGTAGGTCGAACAGGCTCAACAAGTCGACGGGGACTACCGGCGAGTATGCGCCACTGCGTTTCACAATCGACAAATACGATGTCGATCAAAGTCTCGGAAATATCATGCTAGATATTGAGCTTGCCCCGTACGTATTCGCGGACACAAATGCATCCTCGTCCACGGTATTCGTGAAAAAGGTCATGAAGGATTTTACAGCAATGAAGGAGGTGTGCGCGGCATTCTTCGCTGACAACAACATTATTTTGCACGCGTTCAGTCGTGATTTACAATCGACGGGTTTTTTCACTCAAAGCGAAGGATCGGTAAGCTTGAAAGACAATGTTTCTTCCGTGAATAAGTATGTCGAGGTTCATTCCCTAGAGTTCGAAATCGAGCTTCATCACAAATCCATGGTAAGGACTTACCGCATCGTCAATCCCGATGTTTGGTTGAATCCAGAGAAGTCCGCTAGACTTCTGAAGATCGTTGCTGCTCTTTCGAAGTCGTCTGTTTCTGACTTTGAGAAATACTTGTACTATTGGTACATCGTAAAGACCTTCATTGCTCCGGACTACGATCTTAGCATCCGTTACTCCAATGTGGTGAAGGCTAGCAAATCCATGACGAACAATAACAGTTCTTTACCTTATTACTACCCGCAAACTCTCCAACAGACAAACAGTGTCGGCAATGCTTCCATAGCGTCAAATGCTGCCGAAGAGCTATTCGACAATTTGAGCCAAGACTCATCTACGATTCACCTTACCACGCTTCCCGGTGGTGAAGTTGTACCGGCAGATCTGAATGAAATTGATGAGGTTGTCCCGTCTCTCGACGACGAACTCCTTCGCCAAACCGAGAGAGCTTTGTTGCAAATGGCTTCTTTGTCTATCAGTAGCAACAACAACTCCCAGACGGATTCAACAAATACTTCCAAAGCAAGTGTTGCTTCCATATACGATATGTACCGCGGCATCGGTATCCATGCCCCTGTTGCATTTGGCATCCGGTACATCGTTGTTGGTAAGAACGCATCCGGCAAAAACGTCACGCTCAAACCTTACATGATGGTCCGCGGCGCTGGCAGCAAGTCGAAGACCTCCAAGAGCAAATCGGTGACATCAAAGACCTCCAAGGCCTCGAAAGCGTAGGATGAAAGATCAACGATTATGAAATATCTCATTTTTCTCTTTTAATATCTCTCTCATCTCCTTGAATGGTGTGGACTCTTCGATAGAAGGCTCCAAAAAATTTACGGGGAGAGACATGAGATCGCAAATGGCGTCGATCACATCGCAATTATTGGTACGATATACCTCAATTACGCGCTTAGTATCATAGCACTCTGATTGGCGCATGATAGTTGCAACGTCGGCGCGCTCATCCTCCGTTAGGTTTGACATTTCCTATAGAAAAGAAAAATGATAAAAAACATGAACTCATGTCTGTATCTTGAGATTCATCATATGATCGAGCGTGTGCTTGTAATCGGTCACCGGCTTGGTGCGCCTCAAAGTTAGCTTTTCCTTGTATTTATTGATCCGTTCGTTATCGATCGGAATGTATCGGTATTCGCTATTTATATCGCATTCGTTGAGTTCTTCCACTTGTTGTGTCAATGTTGTCATCGGTGGAAAGTTCACGCTCAACACCTTGCTCGTTTCCGAAAACTGTCGAAACTCTTCGATTTCCATGTGCCCGCCAAACATGTTCAATGCCAACCTGTTCGGGGCGCTCTTGACCTTGTTCTTGTGTCCCAACCTGCGCGACAAAAGATTAATAAGGTTGTAGCGCTCCCAAACCTCGTCCAAGCTTTCGGTAAAGCTAAAATTATAAGCAGAGGCGCACTCTAGACTGCAGAAACAACCGTACACGTGAAACTTGTTATGGTAAAACTTGACGGGAATACCAAAAGGAACCGAATTAAACTTGTGACAACACCAATAACATGCAATATTGGTTGTTTGTGGCCACTCGGAAGCCTTGCTCTTCATCTCGAAATCCTTTAGCAATTCCACGACTTTGTTCGGACACCATGGTTGATTTTGTTTGTCACGCAATACTTGATGTGATACTTCCATAGGCGTCGAAGCAAAAGAATTGCTGGTATGGGTATCGTATGCCTTGGGTTGCACGTTCATTTGTGGCTGCGGTACAATTTGTACATCTTTTGGCGGTGATTCATCAGTCGGTGTTGTTTGTACGCCTTGCTTTACATTTAGTTGTATGATGACGTTTTCATCGTCAGACATGCTACCGCAACTCATTTGATCGTGACTACTGTATGTGTTCATGACCGATTTTGCTTTTCGACCCCGGCGAGCAACCGCTTTGACCGCAGGGACCACCGGTATTTGCTCCTCTACAACCTCGTCCTTTCGTCTTCGCCCTCTCTTTTTCACCGGTGCCGGAACATCAGCAGGAGATGACATGATGTGATTTAGCGATTTAATCTTAAATGTCACAAGCTAAAATGTAATGATGGCGGCAAACAGCTGCGTACTTGTCTCTAGCACCGATTGCCGAACCATGAACTTCCTTCCGAAAGGAGAACAACGCCTTTCCTTTACATTGGTTACATTCCGCATATAGAATTTCGTTCGTATCTACGATCGACATTAGATGTGCGATATTAGCGAATGGCTGACGATTTGAATCCCCGTTCAAAGCAGCTATATACACGTGTTTCCCATCGCGGTCACAAGCAAGTTTGCAAAACTCTACCAAATCCTCGAAAAATTGGCCTTCATCTATGAATATGTGTGTTGCGCTGTTATATTTTTCATGATCTAGAGCATCAGATATTATATTTACAACTATGCAAGGAATGCTCCTAGATGAATGTGTATACAAAAGAGACCGTGTACCATACCTTGTATCACTCGAATGCTTGATCACCATTATCTCATCAGGAGGGTGCAAACAGGCCGTATCCATCAATTTCGTTGTTTTACCTGCAAACATACACCCCGTAAATAGGTGAATACTGCCCGGCATCGTTCCCTTTACAACATTATTGATACAATACTTATACCGGGTTCCGACCTTTCATTTTTTTGCGAATAGTCTTGGACGCCGAACCTCCTCCTTTGTATGGATTCAGCACGTCAACCGCATCTTTTCCTGACACGAGAGTTGCCGCAAATGCCTTCTCGGCTTGCTCGACGGCATCGTATTCTTTTTGTTTGCCGTACTTGCTGTACATTTTTTTCAGATTGATCACCTCGGCGTTGAAAGTGTCGTTCAGATTCGACATCTGATCGTATGTCAATTTGCGCATGTAATCAAAGTCATCACTCGAAATGGGCAGACCCAGCTCCTTGTCTACCTCGCCGAGCTTTTCCCGCAGCATATCAAAAAACTCCGCGTAAGCTTTGAGTAAAGCACTCGTATCCATAAGAACCTTGAGATTCGCGGTGTAACTCTTTGTTAGTTGAATGTTGAACTTTGCAAGTTCCCTAAACTTTTTTATTTCCGATGTGCTCTTCGTGATCGTCGTGTTGACCTTTCCTTTCAGATCCTCCAACTGTTGATTAACATTTTTAGTTTCGTTCAATGTACCGAGTCTCGTCGAAGCCGGAGCTTTCGTAAAAGCTTGAAATATGCTCATTATACTTTTCGAATACAATTATTTTTTACATATTGTAAATGTCCAACTTGTTGTACTCGGTAATGTAAAGTGGCTCATTGAACGGTGCATCCGAACCCATATCGTCAAATTTGCGATTGGGTGCACCCCGCGCCATGATTCTCCGCACGTTGGATATATTAAGTGCCCAATTGTAGTAGCGCAAGTCGTTGATGTATCCCGCGTCAATTGCCTTGTCGCTTCCTACCAATGGATGGATGGCGAGAATGCCGCGGTTCAATTTTAGTGTTCCCTTGAATCTTTGAGTAAAATATAAAAAGTCATTGACATACATTTGGAATATTGTCCCAGATTCATGCGTGTTGCCAGGCAAGATATCATCTTTAAACACGAATGTCCACAACAAGAATTTCGAGGGCATGAGGCTGAACACATTGTGACGAACAGACTCATCCGTAGAGCGCCTTGCGGGAATAACTGCTCTTTGTGTGATCTCAGTAGTGGTGTTCACCTCAACGACAACATCTTTACCATTTGGTCCAAATTTCACGATAGGACATTTGATGACAAAATCGATTATCTTTTGTGTGGTACCATTAGATTCTTTGGACATTTCGTACATCTCTTGATCACCGTGTGAAAAGAGCACCTTGCCTCCGAGATTAGATTGAGACACATCATCGAACCTGACCCACACCGAATATGAAAATTGAGCACCGCCTAAGCGATTCACTGAACGTGGTAATTCGACGTAATTTGTCGACAGAGGATTGTATGTGTTGAAACGCTTGTTGAAGAATGATCGCGTACTCACATAACCGCTCAGAATGACTACTTCTTGCGGCTTCGTGTAATCTTTGATGACATCATTCTTTGCGAGGACTAATTTAGAGATGTTATAAATGACTAATCCAACAATTAATGCTAGAATGCATTGAACTAGATCGAATAATAAACCAGGTTGCATGTGTGTTGTTTTATATTAGAAAACGAAAAAATAAATGCTCATATGTTGTCGGTCGAGGTCAATAGGCTGATGACGAATTTTCGGTATTGTTCTCTTCGTTATTATAACATTGTCCGGTCAATGTAGCCTCTTTGTCCGGATCGGTATAGAAAAACGGAGAACGCATGCCAACATTCTTGACGCCAAGGTAGCTCAAGAAGTTTTGCTTGTAAGGACCCTCTCCGTATATTGTTTTCGCTTGTTTCAACGAGACCGAATAATTCATAAATTGAGCGCGTCCGACGTATCCATTGATTCCCTCGCGACCCGCCTTGCCTCCGACGAAAATGTCCCCAATAGGTTTTGTGATCATTGGCCGAGAGCCATCGGCACGCAAGGGCATATCATAAGTTGACTGCACGCTGTAAAGCTCGCCATCAAGATAAACGTACATGACCGCATCTCTAATCGCAAAGAGGACATGAATCCAACGCTGTAGTGGTACATATTCAATGCTCGCTTGCATCAAGCCATTGTTGTCATAGATTTGTTCTAGATTGACCTTATTGTTGACGTCGGGGGTTTCAGGTTTTCCGTTGGTGCGCACGGTAATGTACAACTTATTGGTATTGGGATCCATATACACATAGGTCGACCCATTTACGAATGATGTAGAATTGCCTTGATACATGACTATCTTGTAGTCTGAAGTAATCGTGATGCTTTCGATATAGATCCAAAGAGAGAACGAAAATTCACTGCCATTTTTCAATGATGGAATCCCCGAACCCAGAAATGTCATATGTTCGCCTGCCATAGGATTACCATTCAACACCGGGGTCCGCATGAGGTCCACTGTTTTGAACCTATATCCACGAATTCGATATACCAAGAATATAATGATGCAGGTGATGAGCAAAAGAGTCATTATAACAAAGATAGGAATCGTTGCACCGACCCTCTCGGAGACAGATTGAACGTTCCTCATCATTCTCGAACCAAAGCTAGGCGCAGAAGCATTAGAGAAGTTGGGAGAATACGTGGCAGAAGGTGTCGGTTGTCCACTAGAAAATGACCTGCGAATGTTGTTTGTCATACTTCCAAACGTAGAACCAGGTTGGCTTGAAGTGTTCATGTCACGTTTTATTATAATTAAGAAAATTATGAGTCCGAATGAGTCTTCTTCTTTTTGCTTGAAACCCGCCGAACAGGTTTGCTTTCTATTTGTCGTACACTGTTAAGATAAGACGCGACCACCGTGTCCGGACTATTCGATTCACCGCTCGTTTCGAATGCCTTATAAATGCCCGCTGCATCTCTGATACCTAATTCCATTTTGTAATCCTTGATGCGTTTACCATAGTTGTGTCGAGAAGCTGCCTTCGTCAAAGACTGTGTGAAAACCATATTATCCGTTCTTTGAGATTTCTTTTTTGGAACGTTGTCGACGTACATGGTAATGTGTCCGCATTTTAGAATTGAAACAGGTTGTAAAAGATCCCAATCAGTGTTAGCATACATGTATTTCTCCATAATTTCACCGTGAATTGTGCCATCGATAATTTTTGACACAATTCCATACATCACGTGTTTTGCCTGTTTTAATCTGTTATCGAATAGCTCAGTGGGGAAGTTTTCGTACAATAACAAGGGAACGAGGGGATTATCGGCTGCATACCGCAAAGCATCAAGGGTAAAATTCATAGTCAACATTTTCTTTGTGATATCGAATGGTGTTTGATCGTAGAATAATTGCTCGGTACTATCCCTCGAAAATACATCGACTGCACTATTTGTGAAATCGAGATTGGTCAAAATGCCTCTTATGTTAGAATTGTTTGCCGTCACCAATTTCATGACTCTTTCGTGATCATATTTTACGTTCGTTTCGTCCAATACTGCACATGCATGAATGAATGCCTCGTTCATTGTAGGATTCGTGATGCGGACGACAGGAACCTTCTTCTTAATATCCGTCAGTTTGCGTTCTTCAGAAGTCGAACATGTCATTATAAATGATACCGGATCAGCGCGTTTTTTGTTATCGGCAATGAATCCGTTCAAAAATGAATTTGACCCTCTGTCTGAGCACATCATCGCGTCTATGTCGTCGAATACGATGACTTTTGGCTTTTTACTCATAAATGACTCGATGCTGCGATGCGACAAAAAGTTATCCACCACTTTTTGCATAATCTTAGAATCGTCTGCATCGTTTGACTTGATCCAACGGATATCGAAGCGTTGTTCCTTGAGTAAAAAGTCTACCAAAGTTGTCTTGCCACATCCGGATGGTCCCAAGATGACAAAGCCGAAAGGCATCGATTTTATCTGATTTTTGCATGCGATGATGGCAGCTTTGTTACCCGCAAAACGATTCATAACTTGTATTGTTTTTCATAGACCTTGTCATTTTTTTATATCGATCAATATCAATCAGTTGTGTCATAAGCGATATTGAGAACCCTGCACTTTTGCTGCATTTCCACCCAAGGTGCACCAAAAGCTAATGCACTGCCGAATGAGTCGCACTTTTTGGCATTGGCAAGGGAAGCAACATCGTTAAGAATAATGGTTTTGGGCACAAGCTTGCCCGTGAATGAATACTTAACGGGCTCGTTGTTGGCACCCATAGTGACAAATTCATTTTTGCAAATAAGTTTGTCTCCATTAATGGATCTTGTCCAATAGTCCGGGCACTGACCTGGAATTATATTTTTCTGCTGTTTTCTCTCGAGCTTAGCGCGATCTCTGCCTTTCTGGTACAATTTATACAATCCTAGCAATAGAACAAATATGCATGCGATGATTGTCGTAACAAAAAACACCTTCAGTCCCGGGTAAACGTTGATTGCCAATAACAACAAGCAAATTGTGGCTGCAAGAACCAAGTTGAAAATGATCATTATGATATTATTTCTGTCCATCATGGTTTCTCAAAGCTATTTTATATTATGACAAGTTAATAATGGTACACTTATCTCAACAAATTACAACCAAATATGTATCCAATTGATTGCCGGATCTACTCGCTTTTATACTTTGACAAGTTAATAATGGTACACTAACCTCAACAAAATAACAAGTTAAAGATTTGCCCACCTACAATACTATGAACACAAGATGAAGCGCCTTGATGTCAAAGAAAAACGACAGAAACGAAGGACGCACAGTGAAAC
>Ga0247722_10000792_pt1 | contig 18357 bp, 20 predicted proteins | sample MSEWelMarce3H_FC_FD_189094 | JGI IMG/M metagenome (GOLD analysis project Ga0247722, IMG submission 189094) | Subsurface sediment microbial communities from gas well in West Virginia, United States - MSEEL Well Study Marcellus 3H_FC | ecosystem: Environmental > Terrestrial > Deep subsurface >... | reverse complement strand
ATTAAATATATTATCATACATTTTTTATTTGAAAATCCAACTGAAGTAATCAATGTGAAGCAATTAACCGATGAATTAAAGGAACTTAACTTTATTCTTACAAATAAACAATTTGATGATAAATCACAAATAGAGTCTTTAAAAAATAAATATTTAACATCTTTAACAATAATACAGAATGACGATATTGAAGAAATTGGAGGGGGGATCAAAAATAGTAAAACTAAAAATATAAGAGGCCTAAGAAGTATAAGGAGAAAAACAAAAAAATATAGAAACAATAAATATGAAAATACAAAAATGTAGTAAGATTATATTATTATAATATATGAAACTTGAATTATTTATATTTGGTATTGCTGGATTCCTATTATATAATATATATCACGATGGAAAATATAGTAAGGTATTTGTCTCTTATAAAAAATATTACCAGATGGGTATTGTAGCGTTAGTTGCTATATCATTATATCTAATGATCAAGCGTAACCCTGCTCAAAGTAAAAATATGTTATTATATACGAATAACATGATTAAATATATGCCTATTGACAAATCATCGATGGATATGATCACACCTATTTTTGATTTGACTTCGAAAGGAAACAGTAGTTTTATGGATAATTTTAATAAAGGAATGAATCCCGATTTTCAATATAATCCAGTATTAGGAGCGCAACAACAAAGAATGAATTTGTCTGGACAAAAGGCAACAAAACGATCTGTAAGTGAAACTAAAAAAAAATATGTTGCTTCTATGCAGGACTGGAAATGTGGACAATGTAATAACAAACTATCTCATACATTTGAAGTAGATCACAAGATACGATTAGAACATGGAGGAGGAAATGACGCGACAAATTTAGTTGCTCTCTGTCGGGAATGTCACGGTGAAAAAACCGCATTAGAAAATATGTAAAATATTATTGTATTTATATTATATATATTAATATTAATACAATGGGATCAATAGAATCAATAAACCCAGTAAATGTCATAGTATTTTTTTTATTTACCATATTTGGATTTATATTTTACATATTTTTTTTCGGAAAGAGTATATTTTTATTAGATTTGATCTTATTATATCTTGTTTTTAGCATATGGATTCTTTATTATTTATTAAAAAAAGATAATACATCGACATCCAGTGATTTCATAGATTTATTATATAAAGCATATGGCGCAGAATCCTCAATTTTTATTACTTCTTTGGCGTTCATTATACTTTTCTTGGTTTTTTGTATTTTATATACATTAGGGATATTTACTAAGAATAAAGCAGATGGCACGACATTATTAATAAATTATTTGATGATTCTTTTTATAATTGGTGGAAGTGCTGCTCTATATAAAAAAATGAATATAGAAACACCGATCAAAGAAATGATAACGAATGAGTTTATTAAATATGTTATCCTCTTTGTTTTGTACGTATTTATTATTTTTGGACTATATTTGTATAATCCCTACGAGATTATGACAAAATATAGTAGTTCTGCCATATTTATTTCTATGTTTATGGGATTTGCTATCATATTTATGTTAGTTGTATATGGATATTTTGTGGATCCAAATAATCTAACTGAGTTAAAAAAAGAATTAAACCAAGGAGGTATTAGTAAATTTACCAACATCCTTTTCAAGGGATTAGGTGTTTCGATGGCTTTGTTAGTTTCTGCTGGATTTTTTTACTGGTTAATAAAATCTCTTGGTTTTTTTGATGAAAACTCGAGTAATAATAAAGAATACATATCAATGATTGTAAATCTAATTTTGATTATTGGTGTTTTCGCGATTATATATAAAAGTGTAGTCGCAAGTGGTTTAGATACGAAGATTCCACTATTTAATCTTATATATCAGACGATCTTGTATATTCCTTGTTTGTTAGTTGTATTATCTGATTTTATTGCCGGATTTTTCAGAAAAGGACCCGGGGCTCCAGGAACTACTCCAGGTTCTGTTCCAGGTGTTTCACAAGGAACAACTAAAAATGATCTAAAGTTTTTAGGTATTTCTGTTAGTTTATGTGGGTTGTATCTTTTATCAAATTATGTTATACTCCCATTTATCAATAAAAAATATTATAAACAAGGTGGAGAGCAACTAATAAATCAACCAATAAGAACAGATATTTTAACAAATGTAGCAACATATCAATCTCTAAATCAGGAAAATAAATTTAATTATAATTATGCCCTCTCATTTTGGTTTTATATAGATTCATTTTCACCCAGTACGAGTTCCGGATATCAAAAAATGATCCCAATATTATCATACGGTGGAAATCCAAGTATTAACTACTATGCACCTAAAAATATGATAGTTATCACTACAAAACAAACATCGGAAACGGAAGATATAATTGATAAAATACAAAGTTTAGAAAAAAATATTAAACAAGAAAATATAGAAGAGTGGAATTCAATACAATCTAAAATAAAATCTGGTATAGAGTATGTTAAAACATTACCAATAGGTAATGAAACGGATGAAAATGGGAATAGAATAATTTATAAGAGACCAGATATCTTATTACAAAAATGGAATAACATTGTACTTAATTATCGAGGAGGAACTTTAGATGTGTTTTATAACGGAGAATTGGTAAAATCCGCAATAGAAGTAGTTCCAAAATTGAGTTATGATATGTTAACTGTGGGATCAGAAAATGGTATAAGTGGAAATATAGCAAATTTATTATATTTTAAAGAGCCATTAGATATACTAACAATAAATAAACTATATGTATCTCTTAAAGATACAAATCCTCCATCAATTGCGCACATAAATCAAACATTAATTCCATTACCGGATCAATATTAAGACAAATGTATAAACAAATACTAACAAATAATAGCGAATAAAAAGGAAAATTTCTAAGCGTATAATATAATGGAGTTTAAAAATATCATTTTGTTTGTAGTAATTATTATTTTATTAATAATTGTAGTGAATTATATATCAAGCGATATTAGTACATTAACAGGACTTGTAGCAGGAACAACTCAACAAAAAATTGAAGCAGCCGACTTAGATTCAAGCAATCAGAATAGTAGTAATTTTACATATTCTATTTGGTTTTATGTAGATGATTGGAATTATCGTTATGGCGAACCCAAAGTAATATTTGGTAGAATGACAGAAGGGTCATCAACTAAAGAACCGTGTCCCACAGTTGTTTTAGGCGCAAATCAAAATAATATTGCTGTATCTTTAGCAGTATATCCAGGTGCGGATAGTGCGCCTACAGAAGGATCTAAATATTCCGTAGATTCATTTGCTATAGCAAACATACCTATACAAAAGTGGGTAAATTTATTAGTTAGTGTTTATGGTCGAACTATGGATATTTATATTGATGGAAAATTAGTAAGGACCTGTATTTTATCAGGAGTAGCCGCGATTGATTCAGTCGCACCCGTTTATATTACCCCAAATGGTGGGTTTTCAGGATGGACCTCTAATTTTCAATACTGGAGCGAATCTACAGATCCACAAAAGGCCTGGAATATTTATAAGAAAGGATATGGAAGTAGCTTGTTAGGAGGGTTATTTGGAAAATACACAATAAAGATTTCTTTGTTAGAAGGAGATGTAGAAGAATCAAGTTATACTATTTAAAAATAAATTATGTTAATATTATTGATATTATTGATATTATTGATATTATTGATATTATTGATATTATTGATATTGTTAGTTATTCAATATTATATGAGCAAAAAAACACATTTTTCTTTTATAATATATATATAAGATGAATACTTCAAGTACTGGTTTCGGAAGCGGATCAAGTTCTCCATTTAGTGAATTTACATCAAATAGCTACTCAAGTCCAACCAAAGAGTTTTTTGAATCAAATAGTATAGTAGCAAAGATCGCATTTTTGTTGTTAATTTTATTTGTATTTTCTATTTTATTACGTTTAGGAATAGGAATCCTGGGTTATTTTTTAGGCCCAGATGATTCTCCAAAATTAATAAAGGGGATGGTAGATGCAAAAATACAACTCGTCATACCACAAGACCCACAAGATTCTTCATCGATTACTATTTCTAGATCTACAAATGCAACAGAAGGTATTGAATTTACATGGTCGTGTTGGATATTTATTAATGACATAACATATAATTCAGACAAATACCGATGTATATTTTACAAAGGAAATGATTTTTCCAGAAATCCAGATGCGAGAGAAACTCAAGGACTCAATTTCCCAAATAACGCACCAGGTCTATACATTGCTCCAAATACAAATGATTTAGTTATTTTTATGAATACCTTTAAGGTAATTAATGAACAAGTCACGGTCCCTGATATTCCAATTAATAAATGGGTAAATGTAATAATCCGTTGTCAAAACACAACACTTGATATATACATTAACGGAACCATTGCGAAAAGTCTCAAGTTACACGGAGTCCCTAAGCAAAACTATGGAAACGTATTTGTTGCGGCTGATGGTGGATTTTCCGGTTATATTTCAAATTTGTGGTATTTTAGTCATGCTTTGGGAACATCCGAGATCAATAAATTAATTACAACAGGTCCGGATACAACAATGAGTGGAACAAATACGATAGATATAAAGAATCCAAATTATCTATCCCTACGATGGTTTTTTTACGGAAACACGGATGCATACAATCCATAAAAACCAAAATTAATTAAATTTATTAAAATTACATTATTTTAATAAATCAAATAATATATTAAGATGTATTGTAATAGCAATTGTTATTTGCCAATTCCTCCAAGAGAATGGTCAAGAGTTCAAAATAATTGTTCTTTAGTATATGACAATCAAAACACAAGTTCAGTTCGACTTCCCTATTCCGGAAAACTGGTTCCCGCGTCTTCCTTAGATATTGAATACGCAATGTTAAATAAAGGAAATATTTTACAATATAAAAAAAATAGTAGTTTGCTAACTAAAAATCAAAGATATTCACAGATTGCCAAAGGCCTTTGGACGAATCGTAATACAACATGGGCGTCTCAATCTACACGAGGCTATACAAATCCAAATACCCAGAGTTTATTACGAGTCGGAACTGTTAATATTACGTTAGATGGGTTGCCTACAACCGATCCTGTAACTTGTCCCAAACCACCCGTGGTTATTAATGAAACATTACCAGCCACCGACAATGTAGATCCAAATCCAGAAGTTATTCCACCTCCTCCACCTCCGCCTACTATTGATTTTGGAACTGTGATTCCAACTGTTCCCAACGATGTTCCTAAACCCCCGATTGTTATACAGGATTTAGGAACAATGATTTGTGGAACACAGGAGAATATATGCACTGGAGAAAGCTACTCTCAACCAACGAATCAATTATGTCATCCTACATCCGATTCAGATGTTCCAGGATCAATAATGGAACTATGTTGGAACGACGGAACGCCAACGTGGTTTCCGAGACAGCGTTATGTTATGACCAATAGTGGTAACAAATGGCCTGTTAATGCGACACTCTTTAGTGCGATTAAACCTTTACCTCCTGTAATTACCTCTGTTGAAAGTGTAGGAAATGATATTACATTAAATTGGACGCAAAATGAAGCTTGTATTGATGTTACTCAATTCACAATTTTTCAAAATAATGTAGCGATTCGATTAGTTACAGGGACTACATTTTCAACTGTAATTACTGTTACAAGTGGTTCTACATATACATTCTATATAATTGGAAATAACCAAAATATTTTTTCAAATCCATCAAATAGTGTTACAATAAGCGTATAACATAATATATTTTTAAATTTGTGGTATGATTTATGCTCTTAATTTTGGATTCATACAAATTTCTTGACTTGGAAATATATCCCCACTCATACATTGGTCATTTACACCAATTTCGGAACATGTTCTAAAACCACGATCTTCGCCAATAAAACACCATCCTGCCTTACCCGATTGAGTCTGAATACGACTTAATGAATCATCTGGTCTCACTCCATCTGTCTTCGAAGAATCATCTAATGCCTTTTGTAAATTGTTTTGTTGCGAGTCTTCCATTTCATTTATTTTTTTTTCAATTTGTGTTTGATTTTTAACAGTTTCAGCATTATTAATGGAAAGAGAACTGGAAGCGTTTTGTCCTTTAATAGTATTGTTAGTTCCATTGCTGTTAGTTCCATTGCCTTTAGAAGCAACCTTGCCTTCAATCGTATTAATGGCGCCGGTAGTTGTATTTGCTACAATGTCTACACCAGCCTTAGTTCCAGTAGCACTGGTTTCTACTGTTTGTTTTGTGGTTTCCAATGTTTCATAACCGAATAGTTTTAAAATGGGACTAAACAATCGAACTGTTTCCTGTGTTCCAGTTTTCAAATAAGCAAAAATATTAATTCCTAAAAAGGCTAAAATAAGTATTATAATTAACCAAGTTTGCCATGTAACATTTGCAAAAAAATCTGTGAAGGATGAATCTGATGTTGTTGCTGCATTCGAGGTTATATTGTCATTCAATGATGAAAACGTTGGTAGATCATCTGGATTGATTTCAGATAATGTCTTAACTAATCGATTCGATGTGCTCATTATAATAAAAAAATATATTAATTTTTATAATAATTACTTAAATGTTAAAAGATACGTAAACTGATTTAAATGACCAAGGATCTCATCGCGAACATTCAATAAATCAGAATCATTTTTAGCATCGAGTACTCCATTCATTCCAATTAAATATTCCTTATACATATCAATCTCTTTTTTGAAATTGGAAACATCTGAACAATCTAATAATGGAATACTTTTTGTTCCAGTCAAATTAACTCGGGATCCTGTTTTTCCTAATAAAATTTCTACAAAAGAATCAATAGATGAATTCAAATTAGAATAAAGTTCATCAGTTGCTTTGTGTTGCGAAAAACTGTTAGTTTTCCAATGATATAGTTTAACAGTATTCAACATTTGAATAAACATTGTAACCATATGTGGTTGCGAGTATTTGTTAGTTGTCCTGTGCTTTAGAGTTCCTCCTCTTTTTCCTTTTCCTCTGGATCGTCTATGAATTGTCTTCATTATATAATATTTTAATATTTTAATATTTATTGTTATTTTGCGTATTTATTACTTGTTATCGAATCGAGGAACATATTCTTCTCCTAAACTATTTAATGTTTCTAACTTAGCAATTGTTTTTTCTAAATTAGTCGCTTTCACATTTTGATATAAATAATCTGTTCCCGGCGAATGTTCATTCTTTTTGATTTGTTTATAAATTTTATTTATATTTTGTATGATTACTTGTATTTTGCTTTTATCCTTAACAATTTCTTCTTCTACAGAAAAGGGTTCTGTGAAAACTCCTATAATAAAATACATAATCAATCTTCGTTTTTTGTGACAACCTGGTCTATACCGCAAACAAAAAAGATTTAACGCACTTTGAACGATACGTTGTATCAAATTATTGCGTTTTTTTGATTCTATTAGAAAAATGTCCCAAATTATCCAAATTATATCCATTTGACATTTATCATCCACATTCGCAAACTCTCTACGCTCACATTTAAATTTTTCTTTACGTTGTTTACAAATTGTTTCAAATTCAATAATCCATTCCATCCAGTAGCACGCACTTACAGAATTTCTACCCTCTTCAGACAAATTATAAGCTAATTCATTTGCTGCGACAAATAACTCTTTAGGGTCATCCTTTAAAAATATATCTTCAACATATTTTACATTTGGTGCCTTAAATCGTTCTGTCATTTGCGTCAAATCGAAATCCTCCTTTCTCACCTTTACTTCAGAATAACAATGACTTTTTCTTGCTTCACACAATACACACATAACTTCGCAAAACAATTTACGCATTTTTTCACTATTTCTTAATCTCAACTCTTGATCAGTATAACCATTGCGAATTATATCTTTAAAATTAGTGATGCGTAAATCTAAATAGGTAACTAATTTAGGATTACCTATATGAATATGTTTTGTATAAAATCCAATAATAATATCCCACAAATCAGAGTAATGTCCCGCACAAATTAATTCTGAACTCCAATAACAAGCAGGTTCTATTTTAGACTTATATAAGCTCGCAATTAGTTCTTTTTTAACATCTGTTTTTTTAAATTCAGAAAAAGTGATGCCTCTAAAAACTTTTTGTTCTCTAATATCATTTATTTCGCAGTCATCCATAATATCTCTTATTATCCCCTTTTAAAAAAAGACAAATAAATAAATGTATTAACTTGATTTTTTAAATATAATATATATATAGAGATTCTTATGGTTAATATTTTTAGTAACATTTCTAAACAGTTTAAGAATATTTCCACGACATATTCAAAAACAAGCACTTGGGGAAAGATTTTGATATTTACAGTTCTATTGATGTTATTAATAATATCTTTCAAAGGACTTAAAACAGAAGGGAGAGAAGGTTTTGAGCAAAGTGATCAATTTTTACTCAAAACTGGTCCATATATTTACGATAATTTTTACGCCGAAATATACGATTATTTAGTATTTAACAATTTGAAAGACGAATACGAAGTTGGAGAAATTATAAACAAAACTACTCCATCAAATGTCAGTAAAATATTAGACATTGGATGCGGAACCGGACATCATGTCGCAGAATTATCAAGTCGTGGCCTGGATGTAATTGGTATAGATATATCTCCATCAATGATTAAAAAAGCAACAGAAAACTATCCAAATTATAATTTTCAAGTCGCGGATGCTTTGAACGGCTCTGTCTTTAATCCAAGCACATTCACGCATATTTTATGTATGTATTTTACCATATATTATATAGAGGACAAATCTAAATTCTTTAGTAATTGTTATAATTGGTTAATGCCGGGTGGATATTTAATAGTTCATTTAGTGGATCGGAATAAATTCGATCCTATTCTTCCTCCAGGAAATCCATTATTATTTGTTTCACCTCAAAAATATGCGAAAACGCGTATTACTTCCACAAAAGTAAAATTTACGGATTTTGCATATAATGCGAATTTTGAATTGGATGAACAAAACAACATAGCAAAATTTGTTGAAAAATTTAAAAATGATAAAGACGGCAAGGTTCGAAAACAAGAACACACTATGTATATGCCTGATTTGAATGATATTGTTGATGAAGCACAAGGTACTGGTTTTATTCTTAACGGCAAAATAGATCTACTACAATGCCAATACGAATATCAATATTTGTATCTATTTACAAAACCAAACTAAACTAAAATAAAATAAACTAAAATAAAATATTATATATTATTTATATTATATAACATATGGATAATTTTAGTGAAGAACAAATCCAAGATTTGTTAGGTAGCGGATTTACAAATGAGAATATACTTTTTTTTCAAACATTAGAGTTAGATCATCAAGATTTATACGACAACATTATGAATTTGTTAGATCAAGGATATAATACAGAAGAAATTATTGAGGAAATCGAGAGACAGCAGAATGAAGAAAATGAAGCCTATGAAAGTGGTAGAACATCGATTGAATCTTTAGATGGAGGAAAACGAAATAGAAAAAGGAAGAAAAGGACAAGAAAGGGTCTCTATGCGAATAAATCAAAAAAGAGAAGAATAACTCGTAAATCAAGAAGAAGTAGAAGAAATAGAAGAAGGTAATAGAAGAAAGTAATAGATAAATAAAAAATTGATTTATAATTTAGTTATAAATCAAATAGTAAAGTATCAATCTAAATATCGAATTTAATTATAACCAGTAATAGTAATAGTATGAGTCAAAGTATGAAGCCTGTATATGTATATTTCAAAGAGGCATGGACAGAAAATAATATAAAATATTTGGTTTATCCAAATTGGACATTAACTCAATTTCGAAATTCAATTTCACCACTCATATCAATTGATTTTAATATCGATATAGGTGCTTTTGAGATAGTGTTAGTTGGACAAGAGAAGGGAGAAAGCGGTGATCCAATTGGAGTATCCGATCAAATTCAATTATATCAATTATGGGGAAAAACATTAGAAGTGTGTTTTTATATCAGGCGTGTTTAATTTTAGTTGTGGTAAATTGGTGAAAATAAAAACAAACATTTATGTAAATATGTTTCTTAGTATGATACAATATATTTTATTATTTATTATAACAGTCATTATATTCTTTTTTTTATTTATTCGCATCAAATATAGATTCTGGGCAAGTCAGCCGGTGTTTCATTTTTATGATTTATACTATTGGATTGTGAATGTCGGGGTCATTCGTGAAGAATTGCCAGAAAAAAATAGATATACAAATTTCAAAAACATAAAAACAATTTCATTTGATATTTTAAATGACCAAAATATAAAGGATTTCACTTTGTTAGTTCAATTAAATTATTTAAGAAATAATGATAACACTTTTACTCCCAAAAAGGAAAATATTATTCCTTACTTTCAGTGTCATAATCAAAAATCATTTTGGTCTTTTTATTGGAAACCAGATACGCTAATAGATAACAAAACAAGTGAAATAATTGATCACGAAAAATTAATAGGTGTAATTACAAGCAGACCATTACACATTAGTTTTTTAAATAAAACAACTTCTAAAAAAAATAGAGAGATGGATGTATATTATGTAGATTATTTATGTGTAGACAAATTTCATAGAAAGAAAAATATAGCCCCTCAAATGATTCAAACTCATGAATATAATCAAAGCCATTTGAATCGAAAAATTTGTGTTAGTTTATTCAAAAGAGAAGAAGAACTAACAGGAATAATTCCATTAACAATTTATAAAACATATTGTTTTGATATGAAAAACTGGTTGCGTCCAGTAGCTTTTAATGAAAGAATTAAATTATTACATGGAGATAAGCAAAACATCTATTATTTATATAATTTCATAAATGAAATGAAATATAAAAATAAATGGGATCTAACAGTATTACCAGAGATAAGCAATTTAATAGAACTTGTTGTCACAAAAAATATATTTATATGTATGTTAGTTATTGATACAACAATAGTTGCATCGTATATATTTAAAAAGACATGCACGTTTATAGAAAAAGAAAAAGAAATTATATCATGTATAGCTTCTATTAATAATGAGACCGAACTAACAAAGGTTGAATTTATTCAGGGTTTTAAAATATCACTGTCTTCATTAATGGAAAAGGTGGAAAATAATAAATTCAAATATTTAGTTGTAGAAGATACAAGTGATAATAATTATATTATTGAAAATGTTTGTAAAAAAACACATCCAATTGCCGTATCTCCTTGTGCATATTTTTTCTATAATTTTGCATATTCTCCTTTTAAATCAAACCATGTTTTGATTATTAATTAATTTGTTATCATTATTAAACAACTTTTGTGTATAAAAATGGATAAAATATTGCTGCCCACGCACGTTCAATGTAATGGCCTACTTCTGGATTCGAATGGCGTTCAACGCCAGCTAAGATATTTTTATAGCGAGTAATTGGATGTTTAATAATATCTAATTTATGAACAGATAAAATCCCATGAATACAATAATAAGTAACTTTTATGTTTCCAAAATGAAATTTAAACCATTTGCCGAAGGGTCGAATCAAAGCAGGGCATAGGTTATTTTCAGAATTTAAAATTTTGTTTTGGGGATCAGAACAACACCATTTGTCCAAAACAAAATCACAAAAATGTTTTTTTACATCATCTACATAACTTCCCAAAAAAATAGCATTGTTATATTTTTTAATATTTTCCAATAGACGTATAGCATTATTTTTTTTATGTTCCATCGAGTCAATAGAACCGGGGAAAAAAACAGTAATAGTAGATAAATTATTATAATTATTTACAATATGATATATATATGTATGATCACAACGACCAACATTAGGTAAATCAATAATTTTGGTAACATTTTTTTTTACAAAATCGTGATTTTCTCCTTTATTATAAACTGTGTAATGAAATTCATTAAAAGGAGGGTCATTTAACCAATCTAATTTTTCGTTGTATCTTGAAATCACTATTTCTACATTATCATATACATTTGTATTCATTATATATCACATATAGATAAAATTTTATCACTTAACGTTTTTAATTTTACATCATTCACTTGTGGTGTACTAACTTGTAATGTATATTTTTTTTCTAATATATTAATTTGATTAGTAATATGATGAAATCCATCAATACCTGGTTGTTTGGCAATAGCTTCTTTTAATTTCATTAAATTAAATGGGTTATGACCCAATCCCTTAACATTATTATACACTTTTTTTTTCATCTGATCTAAATTTCTGCAATGATAATGAACTAAACATAACGTAGTTAAATAATAATCATTCGTATGGTAATGATTACCATGATCTATTATTCCTTTAAATAACGAAGAATGAAAAAAAGTTTTAGCAATGTTACCATAATCAGTATATGACCCAAGTTCAGCCTCAATCGTGGCCCTATCATACCCATTTTTGGTTAAAATTTTAGAAAATATATAATTCATTTTATAAGAATTTGCCTTAGGAAGCGATTGAATATAATTTAATATAATTGTATTGTCACAAGAAATAACATTTGTTTCTTTATCATAAAAAACAATAAATTCATCAATATCCATTGGAAAAACAAATTCATTTTTACTAAACATTTTTAAAAATAATGTCATATATTCTCCTTTTTTTTTGTAATCTTTAAAACGAAATACATTTATATTATATTTTTTTTTTAGAGAAACTAACATCTCATATGTTCCATCTTGAGAATAATTATCAATTATATATAAATTAGTAAAACCAAAAATATTTCCGTGATATAAAACCCAATCTTTTACTATATCTACTTCTCCTTTCACCATTGTAAAAATCTTTACCATAATTATATATTATACATAACAATTTATTATAATTAAAATTCTTTATAACCTATATTATATTATTTTTAATAAGAATAAGAATAAGAATACAATAATATTTATTTACACTTTGAATTTATCGATTACGATGAGAACCGTGAATATGATAAAATAAATCTATATAAGAAAACGGATTTTCTTTAATTTCATTATACATTTGATTCATATTATTAACACGTTTATAACTCCCTTCTTTATTTAATTTAATAAAATCATATTTAGATAATAATCTGTAAACACGATTATAAATATTATCTATTATATCTGACAAAGTATTCTCTTGGGTTTCATTCAGTTCAGAATAATGAAAAACATCAACATTTGGGTAGTTTAAATATTTACGATCAATAAATAAATTGTGTTTAATTCTTTGAGAACAAACAAAAAACAACTCATACTTGTCTTTATAAAGACTTGTTAGTTTTTCTATATTTGTGTTATGCGTTTTAACTATCACTATATTTTTGTCAGCAAATTCCGTTTCTATTTTGTAATCTAAAATTACAGTAGGCTCATTTCGATAGTCGAATAAAATAAATTTGTCTTGCAGTTCTTCAAATAATCCATACAACGCATTTACAAGTAGAGTACTTGCTGTATGTGGAGGAGAAGACTGAAAGATTAATATTTTTTTATCAGGTAATAACAAAGACATATAATATGTTATAATAAATATTATATATTATATATTATATATTTAAACTAATATTAACAGCTAAATACCAGTAAATTTAACGAGTATATTTCCCGACTCTTGCAAAGCTATCTGCTATAAATATTATAAAAATTCCTAAAAAAGAATAAAGTACTACTTCTTCTGTAACATTGTTAGTTCGTTCATCTTTTTGATCCTCTAAAAGATTTATCATATAATTTATTTTATTTAGAAGCAAATCATTGTTCGTTCCATTCATGTAATTAGATGAATCAATTATATCCATATTTCGTTGCGGATAATAAGCCTTGTTTGTGTCACTCGGATTATTTTTGTTTTGATAAGTAGGTACCAATTTTTTATAATAGTCTCTAACTTGAGCATCATTTAAGAAAGCTGACTGCAATTCTTGTAACTCCATTTCATCATTATCCAATGGTTTAGGAACATCACTTTGATTTGTCATACCCTCTTTTGTATCATTTGTCTCGTTTATTTGCTGTGTTTTTACAGAAACAGGGGGAGCTAATGGATTTAGTGGATTGGACGGATTATATCTTTCTAAAGAAGATGTCGATCCATAATTTTTCTTTGGATTAAAATCTCCTAATTCATTATCAGATGAATTATGAATTGATTGTAAAACAGAATTCACTTTTTCAGAATTAAAGTCGGAATTTATTATAGGCATTCGCTTTTGAGTTTTGTTGTTACTGGAATTCATTGTCTGCCTCTTTCTATTCACAGGGCTATCATTGCCATTATAATTATTATAATTTTGATTTTGATTTTGATTATCAGTATCAAATGGTGCTGCTGTAATTGCTAAAGACATTCTCTTAATAAAAAATAAGATAATTATTTCAAAAACAGTCTGAAATAATTTATATAATGTTATTTTATATAGAATGTACAAGAAATATGGACTTTTAGGATTATTTATGTTCCTTGTGATAACTTTAATGGTAAAGCCTCGTATAATTTATGATATTTATGATAATATTTTAGGAAGATTTGTTCTCATTGCTATTATTATATTTTTAACAACTCATAATGTAACTGTAGGATTGTTAGCAGCACTTTGCCTAATTATCTCTTCAAATATGTTTTTTACTGAAGGGCTTGAAAACATGGAAGATACTACTGGTGTCACAATTGGAGATGATAACGCTGTAAACACAGTCTCATCTGATAAAAAAATTATTGTGACATCTAAAGTGATGAATGAAGGGACTACTACGGATGGAGCTAAAATAAGCGAATTAAAATCACAATTACAATCAGTAGCAGAAGAAAATGGTATAGATCGTCAAACAGTGGAAGAATCGATACGATCTAAAAGCTCAAAATCACTTCCGGTCAATAATTCGTCGCAAACATCAACTGATGTGCAACCAAATGAACCAACGACAACTGAAAGTTTCAGCTCAATGTACTAATTTGTTAGTTATAAAAGCTTCTTATTATTATTTATATAAATATTTTCAAGTGTATTATATATGTACATATATAACCATAAATGTAAAGCAACAGCTGTCTGGTATATTATTTTGGTAATTTTAGTTATTTTGTATTTCTATTTTTATAAATATGAAAAAAAAGATAAACAAGAAAATTTTACTCCTAAAATAAATGGATTTTGTAGACCACATATTAGAAACATTCGTTTGAAATATGAAAGTTTTATAAATGAATACGGAAATGATTATATAATTAATAAATTTAAAAAAATGGATTTTGTTTCATTATTTTCGGTGTCTACGTGACTTACGACTTTTGTTAGTTCGACTTCGTCGTGTGCGCTGTTTTTTTGATTTTATTCTTTGTTTGCGTTTACCACCTTCTATGATTGCATCATTTGGAGAACAATCTTTACTTGCCATATAAACTGATAAATAATAGTGTTTCCAAAATTCTTCTCTGGCTTCTCTGACGTCTCTGTTGTTTTTAAAACGTTCAGGGATTGGGGTCATATTAATTATATCATCATCCATACTGTGATGTACTAAGTTCATGTACCCACGAGGATCATGATGATATGGTACAATATCAAATTTTTTACACCATGCTTCAAGTAACGATGCAGTATTTCTAAGACGTAAATCACTAGCGCGCATAGTTTCATTTTTATGAAGTCGATAAGGAGGCACACTCGACATCGCTTTGGCTTTCATTTCATCTAAGCTCAAGCTTAAAAAATCTTTAACCAATTTAGAGCAACCTTTGATTTCTTTCATATTACCTAAAGACAATTTAGTTGTTGATGTCATTGCAAGTTTTGCTCGATCTTGTCGAGATAAAAAAGGGGACAAATTATGTTGAATAGTGTCCAAATTATCATGTGTATCTTTGAATTTGAATTGTTTGTCACGATTATAGTCTCTAAGTTGACGTGAATGAGATTCTTTCTTATTATCACTTGGGTAACATCCTTTAGATGCCATGTAAAGAGAAAGCAAAGCGTTGGCTACAAACGTATCATATAGTTCTTGGTCGTGTTCTTGGTCGTCTTCACTCCATGGTAGGTCGTTTTGGTTTATTAAATAATTTAAAATAAAAGATTCAGGATTCAGCAGAGGTTGTTTTTTAACTATTAAACCGTCATATCTTTGGTCCCAACGGATGTTAAAAGAAACAAACCAAGCCAAAAGATATTTTTCATTTTTTCTAATTTCATCTGGAGAAATCCTTTTCACTATGTCAACCTTTTCATCAAAAGTTTTATTATTAAACTCAACCATTGTTTCTTCACAATTTTCCATTTTTAAATACTCTATCGGTACACTGGGTTCCAAGTTCTGTGTAGAAGTCATTGCTAATTTGCCTCGGTCTTTTGCAGTCAAAAACCCACTTAATTGTCCACTAACTTTTTCTAAATTATACTCACTCGTTTGAGACATTCGTATATATATATATATATAATTTTTGTTTCCATGTATTGAAAATTTAGATGATTTTATTTATTAAATAATATAATAATATAATAATATAGTAATGTTTGACACAATTTATAGTTCAATTGATTTTATTCATAACCATATTTTATTTCTGAATAATAGCAAATTTTTTGCGGGTGTAATTATGATTTTGTTAAACATTGGATCTAAATTTGTATCTATACAATTTAGTCGTTCCGCCGAAGAATATTTGAAATTAAATGTTACAAAACAAATTCTCGTCTTTGCTATGGGATGGATGGGTACTCGTGATATCTATACAGCGTTAGGCTTAACCGCTATTTTTACAGTCCTATCTGATCATTTATTTAATGAAGAAAGTCCTTATTGTGTTGTCCCCGAAAAATATAGGATACTAACATCTCACGTTGATACGAATAACGATGGAAATATTTCTGAAAAGGAAATCAATGATGCGATTCTTGTTTTAGAAAGAGCAAGAAGAGAAAAGGAAATGAAAACCCAAAAACATTCCTTTTTATTATTTCATAATTATCTAGTAGATAGTAGGATCGCTACAAATTAATTCTTTTTATGTTACTTGTAACTACTTTTTATAAAAATAGTTATAATAATTTAAAAATCTAATTCTATTATAAATATGTCTAAATCTAATTATGAAAACAATAATAAAAATATAAAAGAGAAGATGATCCAAATTAACAATAAAAACAAAGAACCAAATATGGAAACTAAAAATATTGTTAAACCAACCTCTAAGCCTCCTGATAAAAAAAATGTAGTCATACCTAATTCTCTTACGATCTTAGTGAAAACACGTATACCAAATTATAGTAAAATTGTATACGATCCTTCAATGACTGTCGCTACATCTAGAAGTCATACTGTATATTTTGATCCACTTGTGAAATATAGTCGACGTATAATAAATAATATATTATCATACGCTCCCCCAGAAGCTATATACACACAATTTTTTGAAGCAAATCAATTTGATAGTTTAATTAATCGGACACTTAATAGTTTTTTTAACATGCAGTCCAAAATAAACATAGAGGAAGCCACAAAAAATGGAACAGTTAATAATAACATAAAACTAACACTTGACACTCTTTTTAAACCAAATACTTTATTTTACATTAATAGAATACCATATACTATCGTGGATAAGCATTGGACTTTTGGAGAATGGCGAATTGATACCAAACCGGACAGTAAAATTACCCCCCCTTACTCAAAATTTTCTGTAAGCAAAGGTGCTCGTCAAGAAGCTGATAATGAACTGGAAGCACTTGAAAAAGCATATCCAAACGCAATAGAAGGTAAATCGGCTTTAAAACCATCCAAAGTTGAGGATATTCTTTCGATCATTGAAAAAGGCAATACAAATATAGTAAGTCAAAAAAAAATTATTCCATCTTTGGATGATTTATTCTCACCCGAGATATTTTCAGATGAAGCTCATTATATTATTCAAAATAATCCAATTAACTTTACAAATGAGTCTGATTTAACACGAGATCCAATCACATTTTCATTACTAATTGACAATAATGAATTATCCGTATTTTTGAAAAAGAATGTAAATATGGAAACTGGACAAAAAATAATAGAATACTATACATCATATAATGAGGCAAAAGAACAATTATTTAATGAAACTGAAAAATACAAGGCTACAAAAGAAAAAATAAAAGGAATTAAAAAAGATATTGATGAAACCATAAAGAAAATAAAATCTAAAATCAGTTTAGAACAACAAGGAGGTGATATTAATTTGCCATTACAGTATAAAAAAAATACAGAACAGTATGAAGACTTTTTAGATATGAAAAAACAATTTATTACATTATTATTACAATTATCCAATGATCTAAATACCGTGTTATCCAAACAAATTAGTTATTATAGCT
>Ga0247722_10000791_pt1 | contig 18370 bp, 17 predicted proteins | sample MSEWelMarce3H_FC_FD_189094 | JGI IMG/M metagenome (GOLD analysis project Ga0247722, IMG submission 189094) | Subsurface sediment microbial communities from gas well in West Virginia, United States - MSEEL Well Study Marcellus 3H_FC | ecosystem: Environmental > Terrestrial > Deep subsurface >... | reverse complement strand
AAACAGGGTTGCCCAAAGAAGGAGATTGCAAAGTGAACAATTTGCCAAAACTATTTATAATAGGTAATTAAACGACTATTAATCTTTCAACTTAAAATATTATATATTTAAATTTATAAGCTAAAATTTGATCATTTTAGCAATGTTTTAAGGCTAAAATAGCTGTATTTAGCAATGTTTTAGCAGTGTTTTGAGTACATTTCATGTTTTTAGACCAACTTAGCATATTTAATTTTTTTTCAGATGATTTGATGAAACCGCTTTTTCGAGACCCATACATGCAAAACTTTTTTGCAAACGAAGTTCATGGCTGGAATACAAGCGTAATCTACACGGTTCAAAACTATTTTCCGGAAAAAAAAGACTCGACTATTATTCGCCAGACTCATTATAAAATTATATTTAATGATGTTTCGGACGAAGCTTTAATTGCCAACATATCTCAAAAATTTTCACGAAGAAGTTCTTTTTTAAGTGAGTGTTTTGAAAAACTTGAAAAGTGTTATCCGGAAGAAAAACGACATTACGTTTGCATTGACTCTCATTTTAAATCTCCGGGAAGTTCATTAAAATTATTTATTAAATCTCATATTTTCCCCGAAAAAGACAACAAAATAAGACCAATCTTTTTTTTAAAATAATGTATTTACATATGTACGTTTATTTTGTGCGCATTATAAGAATTGTTTTTAAATAATTTTGAAAAGAACAAATAAATCGTTTTCAATTTTAAACTGATCTTCTTTAGAAACAAAAGATGTGCTCCAATAATTTATTATATCATTAGCCACTTTTTCGGTTTTGTTCAAGCTGTTGTTTTTTTGTAGCACAAAAGGAAGCAAACTAAATGCGTTATAGCAATTGTGCTGCATTGTTGTTAGGTATACAGTTTTTTCGTCTTCTGTTGCATAAAATGACTCGAACTTCTGTAGCAACAATAATATTGCCTTTGCTAAAACTTCAAGCAAAATGTTTTTTGAAATGGGCCCTTCACTTTCTTTCTTTAAATAAAGTTTATACTGGTGATCTTGAGCAGCACTTTTTAATTGTTTTTGTCTTTTGGTAAAAATTTGAACAACGTATATTTTTAGATGTTTACTTTCTGCCAATAATGTTTCTTTATTAAATAAACATTCTTCTTTTTCCATTTTGTAACATGAAACACTGGATAAAATTACATAATAAATAATTGTTCTTTAATTTAAATTCTTCTTATTGAATTAAAAACAAACAAACAGATAAAAGAGCAAAATTGTTAAGTTTTTTGGTTTGAATCCCGCTCTTTCAGATCAAATACTAACAATAAGGAAAACCCGCAAGCAGAAAATGCTATAAAGGGACGCTAAAATAAATGCTGATCGATATTTTTTGGTAGTAACGGCTTTTACTTTGCACCATCTGCTACGCTGCTTAGCAGCAAGGGAGCTTAAAATCAATAAAACTAAAAACACGCTTCCAGCATACATTTAAAGTGCAGCTGTTATAAGAGTGACTCGTTTTTATTTTTCTTGTGATAAAAATAATATAAAAATGTTAACGGATGAAGAAATAATTGGTTTATTTCGAAACCCTAAATTTAAAGGAAGTTTTAGTGGAATGAAAAACTTTCAATTGTTTTTAAAAACCGATTTAAATGAAATTGTTAGTTTGCAAAGACTTTACAACGTTATGAAAAACTACCCTAACTACATTTATCAATTAAGACCGATTCGAAAGTTTCCTACAAGAAATTATGTTACTGATAGTTTTGGTGAACTTATGGAAATTGACCTTGGCTTCATGCCCGTGTTCAATCTTTTTCGATACTTTTTATGCCTTGTTGATGTATTTTCTTGGCATATTTGGTGCGTGGCCTTACGAAAAAAAAGTGGTCCCGTCGTAGGAAAAGCTCTCGAAAAAATTTTTGACGAAATAAAAAGTCCAATAACAAAGATTCAAGCCGATTCCGGAACCGAGTTTATTGGAAACAAAAATGTGTTTGTCAAGCACAAAATTTTGTTTAAGACTAAACACTTAAAAAACAAAGCTGCAATGGCTGAACATGCAATTTATTTGGTAAAACGAAAGTTGTACATGATAATGAGATCCGAAAAATCTAAAAACTGGGTAAAATATTTGCCAGTGGCAGTAAAGTTGTTAAATGATAGACCAGTAAAAAGAATAGGAAATTTAGCTCCTGGTTCCATAAACTCTATGTTTGATGATGTTAAAGTGAGAAATGCTCAAAAACTTCAAAAAAATGTAGCACCCGAAGAACCAACTTGGCGTCAACAAAACACACTTCAAACAGAATATGAAAAATCACCAGGATTTCAAAAAGATGATTTTGTCTATTTAGATTACAAAGAAAAAACATTTGCCAAAAGTTTTGATCTAAAGATAAGTATATTAATTAAAATACCAAACAAATATTTTTTAATTTTAGCTAGTATTTGTTGTAAGGGGCTATTGCAACCAAATAACATAGGGGGAGGGGGTCTAGAAGAGGCAAAAAAGTGTCACGTATTTTTTGAATGGCCCCTAACAACAGCAGCGCGCTGCTTTTTATTGCTGCTTTTTCTGCGTAGAGGCATTTTTTCTATCTAAAATTCGTACTTATGTTTTATTCTCTTTAGACTTTTGTTTAAAAGCTGCTGCGTAGAAAATCAAAACGTTTCAAAGTCGATAGAAAATTTTCAATAGTAAATAAGTTACTACACAAAATCTGAAAACCAAACTTTGGTTTCTTTCAACAAAAAAGTGGTTTAGAAAAATTTCAAAACGTTTTGAAAAATTTCTATAGTAAATAAAACATAAGAATGGTTTTCAAAACAGAAACTCTGTTTTTGAAACTGAAAGTTACTTCAAAGGAAAAATCAGAGAGGGTGGCGGTTCTTTTTTCTTTATTTAAGTTTCTGTTTTTGCTTTTGTTGTCGCCACATGCGCAAGTGTACAAATAATAAAGAAAGCAAATTTTGTCTGTTTTGTCCCTTTAACTTAACCCAAACCATTTGTGCATGTTTTGCGCATCGCACAAACTTTAAACTTGCGACGGGTTTTCCATTGGTTACTTACCATATTTTGCGCCAATTTATTTGCTATAAATAGAATAGCCTGTTTTTCTTGAGCTCAGTATTTTCTTTCTATTTTTTACAGAGGTCAAATTTACCAAATAGCAAGAGTCGATGCTTTAAGACGACCTGTTATGTACAAACTAAAAGATTTGTTGGGTGACCCTATCAAAGGCCGTTATTACAAAGAACAATTACGAAAAGCTCCAACTCCCGGGAAAGATTTTGACTTTGAGGTGATAAGAAAAATTTAATATGTCTTGTTATATTATATTTTTTTTGGACACAAACAATTGTGAAGAAGAAATGTTTTTTATTGTAAAATCAGTCATATTTTGTCTGATTTTTACTTTTTTTCAAGTGTCTCTTAGAATTCTAAAGATTTGGTGATATCGTTTTATTATCTCAGGTTTCAGAAATTTTAAAACGAAAAAAAGAAAACGGACAAGAAAAATTGTTTGTCAGCTACCTTCATTATCCGATAAGTGAAATGCTCAAATTGTGATTCATGGCTTAAAATAACAAAAATTTGATATAGCTGCTAATATTTGCAAATTTTATTATTAGATTCAATCTACAGCAACATTATTGTAAGTATCTATCATATTTCATCGTTTTGTAGTTTGTTTATTTAAGCCTAATGACAATTTGTTTTATAAAAATTAATTTTTTACGATAAGTTTAATCGTTGGATAGACGCTGACAAATTGAAAAAATCTTAATGAAGATGTGACAAAAACATGGAGGTTCTTTCTTGTCTTAATCCGTTAAAACAAGTTCGATACAGATCTGTTTATAAAGCTCAAAATCGATTATCAAATTATGAAGAAATAGAAAACAAATGGAGCGTAAATATTGTTCCGCAATACATCGACTTGACTAAAGGTGTTTGGAATGTCAGTTTAGACAGTTATGTTTACAAAGTTTCTTTGCCCCAAGTAGGCACAATTGATACAATTTTAGAAGTATCGACAAGTTTATGCACAAGTTATCAATCAATTGCAGGAAAAAATCTTGATAAAACTGTGTGTACAAGGTTAGGAAGCATTCATGTTTACAGTAAAGCTAACTTAGCTAACTTTGGACCTTTTGAAAAAAAATGGTTTATGATTGATAACATAAAAAATCATTTTGACCTTAATGTAAATGCACACGAATTAAGTTTTTCAAGATATTCAAAAATTGAAATAGAACTTGACATTAGCCTATTGTTTCAACGGATTAAATAAACAAAAAGTGAAAATGGATAAAGTTTACTTAAGACATTTATTTGAAGAAAATAAAGACTTTTTAAGAAATCTTTATGAAGAAAAAAATACTGTTCATTTAAACAGATTAGTAAACAATGCATCAGAGAGTACCTTAAATGTTCTTGTTCGAATTTTGTATTTAATTGCAAACGGTGAAATATCGCTTCATGAAAACCACCAAGAAATTATTAAAAAATCAAAAAGATTAGGAAAACTAAGTGCATTTGAGTCTCGTTCATACTTTGTACATTTACTGCATAGCCCAAAGTCTGAAAAGTTACTTGTTTTAAAGCAGTTCTTAAAACTTTATCCATTTTTACTTCATACTTTTTTTAATGTCTGAAGATGGCTGATGTCTTTGCTCGTAGAACAAATAAAAAACACATGCTCAGAGGTTTTGCTCAATTAAATTTAACAAAATACCCTTCTCAACGAAGAAAACTCATACCAGGCATTGCTTTTTCAGCCAAAGTTCCCCCCTCAGCATTTATTCCCTTAAATACCAATGAATATTATGGTTACACCAAAAGTTTGTCAAAACCAGAAACAAGTGATCAAAAAGACATTTTAAAAGTGGGATCAATCGATCCAAAATCACAAATTGGATTTGGTGTTGTTCCAGAAAATTTAGAAAATGAAGATAGTGATGAAGACATTGCCTACACAAGTTCAGAAAAAATTGATCCAACAGTTCTAAACGCTTTTATTAATCCAAGTTTTAAAACAAATGTCACTCAAATTAATCCTCAAAAAAGAAAAGTCGAAACTGTAGAAACTTTAACAAGCCCCACTAAAGTTCCCAAAACCAAAAAATCCAAAATTGGCCACAAATTAAAATTTTCAAAGTAAAATGGCAGACGTTACTGTGCAAGAGGTGGGAACTTATCCCGCCCAACATATAATTGATGACTATTTTACCGATGTGCCCTCTGATTTTCGATACACATGTGTCGAATACAGGTGCTTTGTAACGCAAACGGGCATTGACAGAAACAGTGGTGAACTAAACTTTATTTTACCACCACAAGCTGCACCGTACTGTTACCAATTGGCAGACACGTTAATGAAAGTGAGGCTGCAAATTGTAAAAAAAGGTACAAATGAGTTGCCAAATCCAACTGCTAAAGTAGGCCCTGTAAACAATGTGATTGGTAGCCTATTTGAAAAAATGACCCTAAAAATCAACGATGAATTGGTGACAACAGTTCCCGAGAATTACGCTTACAAGTGTTATCTCAAGCGACTGTTGACTTTTAACGAAGACGTCAAAACCACCAATTTCAAACCAGCTGGATTTGTTACTGACAGTTACCTCACAGGTTTTTTACTAACATACAAAACAGCTTTTTACAAAATGTTTGCAATGTTGTTATTTTTCTTTTTAAAAATAATATAATTGCGAAACAGCAGCTGAAACAAAAACTGTAATTATATGTTGGTAATTTAATAAAGGAGACAATGAGCCATCTGCAAACAACCAGGTGTCAATTTTATCAACATTAAAAGCACGGGTTTTTTATACAATAATAACATTTTGGCAGTTTTTCTAGTTAAAATATGGCTTTGGCAAAAAAATTGTACAAAAAACGCGCGCGTAAAATGTTGATAAAATTGGTGGCAGGGCTGGATGGAACGTGGACGTTGGTTTCGAGAAGGTTACGCAGATGGAGCTCCATTCAGAACCGAAGGAGCCACTTTTATTGGGCCATTCATGCATGAGCTGAGCAACATTGGAAAAGACTTACCACCAAGTAAGCAAATATATTTTATACCAAAATGAAAATGCTTAAATTAAAAAATAACGCTGATAAAACAGTTTTTAGAATATATTTTTTCTTTTTTCAGCTACCAAAGTTTCCATCACGTTACATCGCTCTTCGGATGATTTTTTTCTAATGAGAGATGAAACCGACACCCAAGAGTACAGTTGTGTAATTCTCAATTGTTTCCTCTATGTAAAAGTGTCAAAAATGAGCGATGCTATTTACAAAGAGTTTCACACCCGCTTTTTAAGCGGAAAAGAAAAACTCATGTACCAATTCAGAAGAATGAATGTCAAGGAATTAAAATTTCCAATTGGCTCTAACTCGTTTGTTTCATCTGAATTGTTTCCAGATAGTGAGGTTCCCAGCAAAATTTTTTTTGTCTGTGTCTTCAACAAGTCCAAACAAGGACAGCAAACTAAAAACCCTTACAATTTTTGGCGTAAGTTTATGTTGAAAAAAAACTTAGATACGGCTGAAAATTTAAGCGGTGCCATTGAGGCTCAATACATAAAAGAAAGTTTAAGTCTTCAAATGGCCAAAATGAAACATGAGATGGCTAACAACGTAGATCAAATGAAAAGAGACATTTCAAATGAAATACAAAACGCAATAAGACTTCAATTTGAAGGTTTGCAATTGATGATGCTGGGTGCCGCGGGTTCTACTGCTACTTCCACTCCCACCAACAATACCCCCCCAGCAGCTCCCCCAAGTACCTCGAGTACCCTCCCAAGTACATCGGGTACCACTGAAAATACATTAAGAAACAAAGGACCTCCATGTTTAATAAAAAAAACACGCACAAGAGCCACAACTCAACAAACCCAGCAGCCAATCTTGAGAGATGACGACACAAGATCTGAAATTTCAAGTGACATTTATGAAGATGCCCGTGAAGCAACGCATGACATTATACGCCCAACTGGGGTAAACTTGAGCAGCTGCTTAAATTTGGGTCCAAGTACAAGTCAAACAGGTGTCAATTTTATCAACATTTTTTGCGCACTTTTTTGTACGAACGTTTTTTATGGCAGCTTTTCTAGTTATGTTTCAGCTTGATGCCGAAAATTCGTACAAAAAATTTGCGCGTAAAACGTTGATGAAATTTACACCAGGAGTACAGCAACTACGTAACGTCGGGTTATCAGCTGGCACCACTGAAGTTCCCGTCTACATTGTCCAATGTGACCTGCTATTGAACTCCACACCCCTTGATCAGGTAAAACATTAGCAGTGTTATAAAAAAATAATATTTTTAATAGAATATTTTAAGAAATTATAAAAAGTTGAGCTTTTTAAATTTTAACTTTTCAGTTTCCAAGCGATGGCAACGTGGATGAATGCATTGATGATTTCATTCGTTTGTTGAACACTAATGGATTTTTGGGGTCATGTGAATCAAACAGCCTGACTTACGACATGTTCAGAAATGGCTTTTACGTAGCCGGGTTTGACTTAACAACTGCGCAAGAAGGAGCCAATGATATATATTCTATTCCAACTATGCGAACTGGTAAGTTTTTTAGCAATAATAAATTTGCAAAGAAGCGACAGCATTGAATTTTGATCCTTTATATGTAAAAATAAAGAACCGATTTAATAATTTTTAAAAAAATTTTAGGAGCATTGTCCGTAAGAATGATATTAAATCGAGCTCCCGAAACGGACTTTTCCATTTTGATGTTTTACGAAAGCACCGCTTGCATGGAAATTACCACAGGCGGACGACTTCTATTTTCATATGTGCCCAAATAAGGTAAAAACAATCATAAGAGCAAAAGTTATTAAATTTATATTCACAAAGCTATTAGCAGCGATTGATTTTTTTTTCTCGAACTCTTTTCATTGCGCTCTTAACTTCTCTTTGTATTTGATGCATTCGTACTCGTTTGAGCTGCTTGTGTTTGTTTGTGTGTGTGTGTGTGTGTGTGTGTGTGTATGTGTGTGTGTATGTGTGTGTGTGTGTATAAATGTTATTTTAAGATTTCTTATGTAGTGGAGTGTTTTATTAAAAACTAATCTGGTCAGTCGTTTCTGCATTGTTACTCTAGTTTTTTGTTTGAAAAGTGTAACATGCTTTTAAAATATTTATTTGCCACTTTACTTTGTAGTGCATTAGCTGACTTAGATTACTTCGAAAAAAACTGTCAGAAAAGCATTGACAATTCCCGCTGCACCCAGTACAAGTGGAACTATCCTACTTGTGTTCCGTGGGCTACCAAAAATTGTTTAATAGACCATTCGAAGCGTAAATACTGCACAGTGTACATTTGCAAAGTAAATTTGGTTTTAATGTATCTTAGATTTTTGTTCATATATTTAGCGACATAGCCGTTTGCTTATATTTTTGTAGTTGTTGTTTTATTGCTGTAAAAATTACCAACTAAGCAGTTTTTTATTATATTTTTAGAGTCCTTTACCACCATCAACACTTCCGCCAAGCAGCTTATCACCACCACCGTCACCACCACCACCACCACCACCAACAACAACAACAACAACAACAACAACAACAACAAGAACGACAAAAGCAGCCACTACAACATCAACAACAAAAACAACCGTTTCAACAACAAAATCAACAACAGTAGCAACAACAACAACTGCTGAGTCGTCAACATCAATTCCAGGAAATTTAACAAGTATGTTATTACTTTGCACATTTAACATTATTTTTGCAAATATGCTTAAAAATTAGTTTCTTATATTAACAATAATAAGCAGTAACTTAAATATTACTTTAATTGTATTTAAATAGCATCTACATTTTCACCGGAGTGTGCCAGTTGTCCAGAGTGTTCAAGTCCTCTAGTAACGTGTCCTAGTGTCACTACTTCGTGTACTTGTTCAGTCACACCGGAGCCACAACTAAACTTGAACAGTTTAAGCCCCTTTTTTAACGGTAAATATTTATATTTTTAACAACTAAATTTAGGCTGCTTTAAAAATAAATTTTAAATCTCAATATAAAACTATAACACCTAATTAACGTTATCTGAAATTAATTTCAATATGATTATAAATGTCCTAATAATGCTGTTAATTAAGGGATAAAATATAATTAAAAACTAATTTTTTTTAGAAACCAGACAATACCACCACGTCAAAATGCTCGGCGACGATTTTTGCAAGGACTTTCATTGCAACATCACCGAGCATTTCGAGCACGGGTGTTACGTCCCAAGAAAACTAAGGTGGGACATCAACTGTCATCTTTACTGCGATCTAAAAAACTGCAGGTAAAAAATGAATAAATAATATTTACCGCTAATTAGATAATTTAAATTACGTTATACTTTTTAAAATTAGATAATGTAATTTGTGTGTATTAACTATAACATTTATCTTACATTAAAACAATTATTTATTAATTATGTATTTTTGTTAGCTTTGTCTACATCCCGGGATATCAATACTGTCCCATTTACAGCTGCGCTCCAGACGAACACCCTGCTCACACTACGGGCTTAGTTGTTGGGGTCGCTATAGGCGTAACCATTGCCATTTTGGCAGTGGTTTTGGCTCTTACGGTTCTGTATTTTTACAGAAAAAAGCTGCGCCAACGTTACAACAGTAAGTTATTAGCAAACCAAAAAGTTTAATTTTGTATATATTATTTACTATTTTTGTTTTACTAAAAAAACCAAATTAAAAATTATTGTCTCACTTAAACTTACAGGCGAGACCCAAAATCTCCTGGAGCAACGCATCTCTATGTCGGATTTGTCCGGACGGGCAAATAATCCGAGTGATCAGTTGAGTCATGGTTCTGGTAAACTTAACATATTTATTACAAATAATTTTTATATTTAAATTAAACATGTTATAATTAAAAATGACCTGTCAAATAAGTTAAATAAAGTTGTTATTAATATTTAGGGCACACCCAAAGTACCCAAGACGAAGGTGATGGGAAAAATGAGGACGGAGCTAACGCTGCTGCAGAAGGGGGAGCTGCTGGGGGAAATGTCGATGGAGCCAAAGGCCAAAATAAGGATGGTGAGAAGTGGTAAATTATTTGGTTTTTTTTAGTTTTTTAATTTTCGTTTTTAATATAATATATAGCAAAGTAACTTTCTTATATTTAGGTAGAAACGTAGACTACAAATAGGATATTACAATTAAATAAACGCAAAATAAGAAAGTTACACCAACAAACTAAATAACAGCTTCAAAAGTTATATTTTAAAATTTTCAGATTTCGTAGATGTTGAACTTTTGTCTCCTTCGCGCCCAGAAAAAAGTTTAAAAAAAGTTCTTTGGGGAATTTTAAACTTTCCACAACAGCAAAGGCGCCAACAACAGCAACATTCCGCTTTTTTAGATGATAGTCATTTTTTTGGGATCGGTGACCGCCAAGACGAAAATGTTGAAAGAGCTTTCTTTACCTAACGCAGTGGTTCTCAACCGTTTTTAGTTGGCGGCACACTTAATGTAAAATTTGACCAATATTAAAAAATAGCTTAAGATTTACATGTCATATATGGTATTTTAAAATTTTACGGCACACTTCAAAACATTTTGCGGGACACCAGTTTGTCCCGGCACACTGGTTGAGAACCACTGACCTAACGCATTAAGCTTTTGTACAAATGCTTCCTATTTTCGGCCTAATTTGCTTTCTACACCGATTTCAAAAAAATAACTATCATTGTACAAAATCAGTATTTTAATATTTATTATGCTTTTATCAAAATTTTATTACAATATTTGTATTGGTAAACATTGTAATTTATGCATGTTTTATGTAATTTAACTTAAATGTTTGTAAAGAATTTAGCGTTGTAGTATTTTTGCACCAACCTGTTTATAACTATATCTATTTGTAACTTTTTTATTGTACAAGCAGCTGTACACATTTTACACGTTTTGTATATTTAATAAATACATCCAAGCTACGCTGCTGTCAAGGACAAAAAAGCTTAACAAGTCTTAACTACGCTGCTTCTTGGGGTAAAAAAGAAGGGGGAAAAAGCATCACAAAAAATTTGGAAACTAAGCCAGAAAGAGTTTTTTTGAGTACGTTTGGATTATATGTCGTTTAAGTAAGAGGAACTTGGCCGCACTATAAATAAAGAAACGTAAAATTAACCAAACTAGTTCTATTCAAATTTTCTGCTGCAAAAGTCATCAAAATTAAGCAATGAAAAATATTTTAGTTTGTTTTATTTTGTGCTTGTTAGTGCAAGTATTTACAAAAAGCTTGCCGGAAAAAAGCAGCAACAAATCTCGCAAGATAAGATCTGATACTGCCGTTGCAGGAGGTAATAAATGTACATTAATAATTGCCATAAGTGTTATTTGGTTTTTAGCTACGCTGCATTTAAAAATTTTAAACCTATATTTGTATTTGGTATTTAAGACAAAATTATTTATTATATAGGAGCTGCTCCTCCACCTCCTCCACCACCAAATGGAGGAAATTGGATAAAACCAATGCCATTAGATGCTCAATTAAGTGAAGACGAATCATTTCTCGAATATTTAGAAAAAATTGACGCCTACATTGCAGCCAACATGAGAGGTTATGCTGACACCGCACGGGATGTTTTATCTAATATTGTTCTTACGCCTTTGGAACCATGCAGCATATTTACTGGTGGCCTGATGGAACACTGGGCTTTATTAAGAAGTCAAAACGCTCTTTTTGATGCCTCAAATATGCCAGCTGAAGGAGCACGCGTGCCTCAAATTATTGCAAGAGAAAGTCTTTGCAATACCATATTTGACGGTTTTGATCCTGTGCATACCTATGTTAGGTTAATAGACACGTATGAAAATAGGATTCAAGAATTTCATTCTGATATTTTAGCAACAGCTGAACGATTTAGGCATGCAATTGATAGTTTAATAAATTATCGTCGTCTTATGACTTCTATGGCTGACCCCAATCTTTCTGTTTTTAATCAAAAAGAAATTAATTCACTAATGAAAACTTATTCTGATCCTGATCACATTCAAAGAGCCAATGATTTTTATAACAAAAACAAATTAGATATTGAAAGAAAAATTAATGATTATCATTTTAGGGTAGAAAACCTACGTCAAAGATTGATCAGACAATTTGACGAACTTTATGCTAGAAGAGTTGGTTGGGGATTTCGAATGAAAAATCCGGGTATCAGATTTTTAGTTTATATTCGGCATGATTCTTGTGCTAAAAAGCCAATAATTAAGGAAGAACGCCAAAAAAGAAATGCTTTAGTAGCAGCTTTTAACAATAACAACAACATAACATCTTGTATAGTTGATATTGACAGCATTGATTTGTTAAACGATGAAATGATCAAAGATTCACCTTATTCTTATAAAATTGTAAAGTTTTCTGAACGAGAAAATGTTTTAAAACGAGAAATTGAACATTTAAGTGCCTTATTTCATGTTTGGTTGGAAACTAGCTCTGGGTGGTATACTTCTTATTGGTACTTAGGTGAGTACAAATTTACTTCAAAAATGTTTGATTTATTTCAAACAGACCTACTCAAAAACCCCAAATACAATGATATTGACCACAAACTAAGTATCATAAATAACTTCTCATATTTGATCAAAAATGAAATGATGCATACCTTAAATTGGTATTATGATCCACAGCGTTCAATACATCGTGTAAGAAATTTTATTTACAAACTGTACCAGGGCAGCTATCCTAATCCCCCTCCTAATAATGGTACAATGTTCCACGATGAATTAAAAAAAAAATAACATAATTATTGTAAAAAAATAATAAATTGTAGTCAAATTGTAATGATAAATAAACACAAAATAAATTTACAGTGTTTTATTGAAGCTTTAGTTGACTAGTGTGTACTCAATTTATTTGAACTCATAAAGCAGCGTTGAACTTGTATGAACTTAATTGATATAAAAAACTGTTTTACCCAAAGCCGCACCCATGTTTGCTGCATATATAAAATACAAACGACATTGTAAGCCGTCATTCAGGATTTAACTTTTCAACTGTGTAGTGTTTCTCAAAATGAAAGAAATTTTCCTTTTTTTTATTTGCATTACAATTCATTTTGGCGAAGGTTACGTTTGGCCAAATGCAACTCTTTGGCCTAATGTAACGAATCCGCATTCAAATAGTCACGTTCCTGTGGCTGATGGTTCTACTCAAAGAGACTTAAACATAGACAATAATCAAGGTAACAATATTCCAATTTTTAAATTAGCTGGTTAAATGTATAAATAAATAAATTGCATAACTCATATTTGTTTTGTGCTTAAAAAGAAAGCGTCAAAGTTACATTGCTATTACTAATTAAAACTTTAACAGCAATGTCATTTTATTTGTTAGCTGGACGGCTGAACCCAGGGGATAACGAAGATTACGCGGCAAATTTTAAAAGTCTCTACGAAATTCTGAGGACGATTCAAGACGCTATCAACGTAGCAGACAAAAGGCAATGGCATAAGTCTATACCATTGGACATATCCCCAACAAGAGCTTTTTGTACTGCCATCTATGAAGATTCTTTTTACGAATCGTCAAGGGAGGGCGAACGAATAAATGAGGCTTTTTCATCAAATCGAAGAGAGTCATCAACTGGTTTCCCAGAATTTTCGCCTGACTTTACTTTAATCAAAAAACATGACTGCAGCCCAGACGGTGTTAAAGCGGTGGCGGCTACAATTCAAGCATGGATGGCTAGATATGACTTAACTTTTACTCAATTGGAAAGGTATCGTGACAACCTTGCTCGGGTAAATGATGTATTTGCTGGAGAAATAGGTCATATTGCAGCTAACTTACGTAATATTCCAAAATTAGAAAAGGCTAAAAAAATTTACATAGAAGCTAAAGAGACTATTGAAAAAACAATTGATAACTTTTTATCTAGAGTAAATTATCTTCATTATGAAATAAGAAAATTACTTCAAGAATATTACGGTAGAAAAGTAGGATGGGGATATCATTTAAGTTATCCGTCGAGTCATTTTTTAGTTATTATACGGCGAACACCTTTATTTTTAAATAGACCAATTGAGTTAAATGATCAAAACGACCAAATAACTAAAATGTGGGTAACCGATAATCTTAGACGTTCAAGGAGAGTTCAACCTGATCTTAATGAATTGCCTGTTATGGAAGACTTGACTGAAATAAATGTTTCCAATACTATACCACGCACTAAGAGATCCGAAAACCCAACTGAGTTTGAAAATGATTCTTCCGATTCCCAAAATCCCTATTTTTGTGTAAAAGATATATCAAGTTTGGATCAGTTAGTGCATGGTCTAACAACAGCAGCTAATAAAACTGTGCAAATTTTTGCTTTTCGCGAGGACGCTAGAATTTTAGACATTCAAATAAAGCATTTGAGAAGTATATTTTTTGCTTGGCTAAATACTAGTAAAGGTTGGTTTCAATCCTATTGGTATGCAAACGCTTTTAATAATGTCCTCAACTTATTTGATCATTTTGAACATGATGTTTTGAGAAATTTGCACGTTTCTTCAATCCCTAACAAAAAGACTGTAATTAATACTTTAATTCATCACGTTATTATACCGCACATGAACTCTGACCTTGGCTGGTATTATAATCCAACAAGCGCAATAGAAAAAATACGCGATTTTCTTAAAGACCATATTTCCATTTTGGAAAGCGAGGTTCCTGATAATAACTTAAAAGTAAACATGAACTAATCGTAACAAAAGCCAAAAGCAAATAAATGTTTGCTACATTTTATTTTATCTGGAAACAATTACAAAAAAACATTTTAAAACAATCACAGTAAAAGTTCCAGTAATACTATTTACTATTTGTACCATGTAACATAGTTTTAAGTGCATTATAATTAACAAACATTTAGTGTGTTCAATTTCATGAAATTAAATATACTTGCTAATGTACATTTCAAAATAAAGCATTCAAAAAATTCTGTATCATTTTTTTCACATAGTGTACGTCATGTGTCGCATTTATTATAGTACTTTCCAAGCGACCCATGAGGTACACTATATGCGCTCGTTTTTTTTTCTAAATAAAGTAATATAGCCAAAAACATCCCAATGTATTTCCCCCGATTGAAATACGTTGGCCTATAAAAAACTATATCACCTAAATTTTTTTTTTAAATTTTTGAATTTTTAATTTTTTTTGGATTTTTTAAATTTTTTAATTGTACACAGAAATAGGATTTTGCCAATGAATGCCGGTAAAAGTAAATTATACAAAGAAAATAGGAAAATGGCTTTTTTTTATTTTTTAACAATGGATGGAAATGTTAAAAAATGAAAAAAAGTTGTAGTAAAACAGAAAAAACATTAAAAAATACCTTTTATAGAAATAAACCTGAAAAAAAACATTAAGAAGTAAAAAAGAAAGTTGAAAAAAGGGAAAAAAGGAAGTAATAAAAAAGCTAAGACCCAAACAACCCCAAAATCCATTTACCCTTTAATTGTCACCTTTTTTGGACCTTAAATTATAATTTGATGTTTGGGTGTACACCTTTTGTTTGTACTTCCTTTTTGGTTGTGAAGCGCCCTGTTGATCAACATCAGGAGGAAGATGATCGTGTTGATCAAGATCAACACGATTATCTTCATCCTCCTGTTGATCACCTTCAACAGCAGCTTGTAAAGGATCGTTTACAGCCTCCTGTTGATCAACATCAACTGGAGCTGCAAGAGGATCATTTACAACAGGCTCCTGTTGATCAACACCAACAGCCTCCTGTTGATCAACACCAACGGAAACTTGTAGAGGATCATCTTCAGCCTCCTGTTGATCACCATCAACAATAGCGTCAACTGGAGCTGGAGGAAGATAAAAAACTACAGGCTCCTGTTGATCAACACCAACGGCCTCCTGTTGGTCAACACCAACAGCCTCCTGTTGATCATCACCAACAGCTTCCTGTTGATCAATTCCAACAGGCAGGTGATTGTCTTCAGCCTCCTGTTGATCAGCATCAACTGGAGCTGGAAGAAAATCGTCAACTGCCGGAGGAGGAAGATTAACGGCCGGAGGAGGAAGATTAACGGCCGGAGGAGGAAGATTAACGGCCGGAGGAGGAAGATTAACGGCCGGAGGAGGAAGATTAACAGCCGGAGGAGAAAGGACAAGATTTGGAGGAGAAAGAAGAAACTGGCGAGGAGGAGGAGGAGCCACCCTACTAGGGTGGGTCACGTTACCGTAAACAACAGTGTTTGCATAAACGTGAGGCCCCTCATCATTGGATTCATCAACCCCAATGGAAACATTTTCGTTAACATTTTCGTTAACACGAATGTTAACAAAAATGTTACTTAAACTGTCAACCATCTTACCTAAACTGTCAACATCGGAAACGTTGGCCGCAGTTAAAGGTGCAGAGGTTGAATTCTGAACAAGAACCTTTCCCTGGGCTTTGGTTTTCGTTGGCGACACTGTAGCTCGAATTGTTTCATCCACTTCAGCGTCAGAACTGGCATCTGATTGGATGGAACTTTTCGAGCCAGCCTTAACCATTGGGGTTGATTGGGCCATCGGGACGCCAGGAGAGCCGAAAGAACTGGGATTTGTTGAAAACAAATTTCCAGTTGTTTGGGCAGAGCTCCTTTGTCCCTCCTGGTCCAACCGATTTTGAAGAAATTCACACATAGAATCATTCGACAAGTCAGCTGCTGGGTTCCTATTTGATCTGAAGATGGAGAAGAGTCCGTTTGCGACTCCACGCAACAATGAAATAGGACCGTACGCAGGATCGGACTCATGATTGTCTGTCTGAAATTCTTCTTTAAGGTCTTCCTCTGCTTGGGCCAAATTTGCGTCGATCTCAATTTTACAAGCTGCGAGGTCCTTGTAAAGGGAAGGGCTGAGGGAATTATTGTCATCACTAACAACATTGTTCCCTGCTCCTCTCCCTGCAGAGTTGCTGGCATTGCTCTGCAAACCGGTTGCATCCTGATCATTAGTGTTGAAACCAACCCTAACAACTGCAGGATTTCCCGATTCTGGGGACCCCAAAGCCGATGACCAATGTGTCATCTCATCTGTAGCATCACCCCCAATGGTCTCATAAGAGGTAGATACTACTTCGATGTTGTTTAAATTGATTAAACAATCATCCGAAGGACGCAAGTTTGCTTTAGCAGAGGGGTTATTACGAGGCGGAAGTTGTGGAGAAACAACACTGCTGGGCTGTGTTGTTGGTGAAGCCGTGTACTCGTTAGCCAAGTTTCTTCTCTTCATTGCAATGTTTTCCTTCTTTTTAGGAGTCTTTTGCTCCGTTGTAGGAGTCTCTCTACAAGCCTTTTTCCAAGATGCAATTGGCGATCGAATGCCGGAGGTCACCCGAGTCAAAAGACTCGGAGTTGACTTCTTTGCTGGCTTGGAAATGTCAGAGTAGATCGACTCCTCTAACTTAGATCGTTTCATGCGTGCCTTTGACCTGTCGAAAAAGTCACGCAATTGGGTTCTCATTTCCCTGGCACGCGCACGGTTGATCCGCCATTGGATGGATCGGAAGTGGGTTTGTTCGTGCATGAAACACGAAACACGCCCCTTCAAAAACTTAAGAAGGAAACACATCCCAATGACGAGAAGCATGAGGACGAAAAACCCTAGACAACCAAAACCGAAGGCGGCTCCCAAATCAACCTCGCTGGTAGCGTTGTTGGTCGGACCAACGCCGCTGGAAGCGTTGTTGGTTGGATCAACAGCGCTGTTGGTCGGTTGATCTGGTGTCGCCTCTTCATGACAATCCCAGACCTGGCACCCGTATTGATTGACCAGCATTCTTGTTGGGCAAAAAATCGGGGCCAGATCCGGTTGAGGACAATTAACAAGATCATACCACCGACATTCATTGACAAAACCCGCTTTCTAGTACGAAGTGCACTTCATTTTGATGTAAACTCAAAGTTTAAAAATCAAAAAATGAAGAAAAAAGTTTTGAAAATTTAAGATGAAAGTGTTTTAGAATAAAGCTTTACCGCAACTACCTGAAACAAAAAAGAAAATTAAATTTGATTATTTTTTATACTAAAACAACACCAGACTTAAAACAACTGCAACACACGGTCAAGAAAAAATGTATTTATTTGGCTGATTTTCGGATTTATTTCTTCCGATGTTCAAATGAAGGATTCTTGATGTTTTTAAGGCTGTCTCAGGCTAGATGGTGTTGATGTATTTTTGGGACAGCGATGGTTTAAACGAGCAGCGTAGTTTGGACAGCAGTTATTTTGACGGAGCAATTCCACGTGACACAACCTGAAATGATAAATAAAACCCCCTCACTAATCTGCCAACAAAAAAAAACAAATAAAAAAAGGTGTAAAAACAAGACAACAACAACAACAACAACATAAA
>Ga0247722_10000789_pt1 | contig 18417 bp, 6 predicted proteins | sample MSEWelMarce3H_FC_FD_189094 | JGI IMG/M metagenome (GOLD analysis project Ga0247722, IMG submission 189094) | Subsurface sediment microbial communities from gas well in West Virginia, United States - MSEEL Well Study Marcellus 3H_FC | ecosystem: Environmental > Terrestrial > Deep subsurface >... | reverse complement strand
ATGGGCGATTACTACTTGAATCTAACCCATATGTCCCTGCACCGCCGTTTCCTCCGCAATTTGTGCAAGTAGTGGATGATGGGCAATTGGGACATGCGGGACAAATGGGCGGCACAATTTGCGTTTTCAACATAAAATCATTAGAATACTGGTTAGTTCCGCCGTTTAATGTCGCATTTTGACCCCAATATCGGCTATAATAATTGGATATTATACTATCAAGTGATGGCGGAGTTTTTCTATCATCATCATCATCATTGTGGCGATAATATCCGCGTCTATCATGTTCATGAGCGTCATCATATTCATCTTCATCATGACTATCTACCTTACTATCATTTACCCCATTATCTATACCATTGGGTTTAAAACGGACTACATTTCGCAAAGCCAATAAATTAGTATTACTTGAATTCAATTGAAATAAAGCAATCATAGTATTTGGACCATCAGGCACATATAAAACAATATTTGAACCTTGCGCATCACTTATGTAAAAGGATGCTAAATTGGGCACTGTATTTTGAGACCGTCTACCGACACTTGGCTGTGTCGGTACATATGAACCCATCCCTGTAGTTTGCGGTATAGCAGTAGAATTACCGGGATATATATTTATACCGCCCGAATTCTGCACAATTAAATTACCATTTTTTACATCAAACAATACAAAATCGCTAATACGATACACTGGATTATTAGATGAATCGTATAAAGGAATTGAAGTATAATTATTTAAAGTTGCTGCTGAATCCTTACCATAAGATGTAATAGGTATAGTAATATTTGTTGTTGCTGTATTTGAAAATGCGATATTTCCAGATTTAAATAAAAATGTGCCTTCTAAAACATCATTAGATATATCAAACATTTGAATCACTGTATTATATCCCCAAGGCATGTAAATGATTTGATGTTCTGCCTTGGTAGATTCAGCATTATATGCATTTGCATCCGGATAAACCCAAGAATTTTTGTATTGGCTTGATATAGCAGTATTAATATTTGATATAGAACATGCATTAATATTACCATTTGATTTTTTTGTTGTTGAACACGACGTTCCACTACCAACTCGCGGCAAAACTGCAATATTAGTTATAGAATTACCGGTAGCATCTAAGTTTGATTCGTTATATGTTGGACTATAAGCGCGAATTACATTACCCGATGCCTGGTCAAAGAATATATTATCATATAACTTGGTAACTTGAACCGTTGCTGAATATTGAGGGATAGTTACCAAGCTTAATGATGGTGTATCCTTTTTAAAAGACAAAAACCCTTCACTCAATTTGGGGTTGGTCCACATTTTAGACATTAATACTGATATGATAAGAACAAACAATATCATTAAAAATAATACAAGGGGTGTTAATTTTATATTCAATTTCATAAAACCCATTTTCTATATATTATTACCAAGTATATTTTAGTAGGCCAAAATATTTTTTGATAAAATTGATATAATCATTCTAGCATATACTGATTATACAATTCAATGGAATCCGTTTCTACAATTAACCTTCATTTATGTGAGACACCCTGTATAGTGTCTCACATAAATAAAAGCATGCCTAAAACTACCAAAAAGGAGACATGTGTTCTTTCCGATAGCTTAACGGTTAAAGCGAAAAAAACGAGGCAACTGCTAAGTCCCGTTTATAATAGTGAAAACAAATACGAAATCGGCATAGATGAAGCCGGCCGCGGACCCCTTTTCGGCCGATTATACGTTGCCGCGACGATTTTACCTAAAGATGATTCATTCCGACATGCCGAAATCCGCGATTCCAAGAAATTCACGTCTAAAAAGAAAATCACCGAATTGGCTGAATATATAAAATCGCACAGTATTGCCTGGTCTATACAATATATAGACGCCGATGAGATTGACCGAATTAATATTCGCCAAGCCGTTTTAAAAGCAATGCATCAATGCATACGCGATATTATTGATAAAATAAAGTCTAAGTCGGGTGAGAACACCGTCCATTTATCCGATTTTATGTTATTAGTTGATGGAAACGATTTTACGCCATATACTGTGTATGATGAAGCAACCGAGTCTATGCAATGTGTTAGACATGAGACGATTGAAGGCGGCGATAATTTATATACGCCAATTGCTGCTGCGTCTATTTTAGCGAAAGTTGAGAGAGATGAATATATTGCTAAATTATGTGAAGAATATCCCGATTTGATTTCGCGATATCATTTGGATTCTAATATGGGATATGGAACCGCAAAACATTTAGATGGAATTGTGGAACACGGAATTACCCAATTTCATCGGCGAAGTTATGGACGTTGCAAAGAGGCGGAATTCTGTCCTTTGTAATTAGGCCACTGTAACTTTTGTAAAAAAAATAATATTATCTCGTGAATAAAATATACAATGACTCCTAAACAAGCATTTGCGGACCATCCTTTTTGCTTAATCGCATCTATTATAGTGATTATTGGCGCATTGAACTGGCTTTCTATTGGCCTAGTCGGTAACAATTTTGTATCATCTATTTTTGGCGGAAACAGCAACTTGATTTACATTGTAGTTGGCTTATGTGGTCTCTATTTAGCTGTTCGCAAGACGATGTGGATTGCTAAAGGATAATTTTTCTTATTTTTATTGGTAAAATATGATATCACAGTATCATATTCAACGGTTTATACATTCTCTATCATCATCGTATCAAATATATGCTTTGAAATCATTATATATTTAGTCTCCCGGTCCATCACACTATACCCAATGATAAATCGCCTAGTCGTTTCTCGGAAAACGAATCCCAAAGTATACTCCACCTTATTCTTATCAAATGTAAACAGGGGCGTGTATTTTTTCACTTGATACGTCGTCTTATCCAAAACAATCATCACATGGTAGTAATATCGTCGGTCTTCATAGCTGACTACATGCGCAATAAACCAGATTTCGTCATCTATTATTAGTCCATTTGTTGACCCGCGCACATGTCTAAAGAAATTGGGCGTAGCAATTTCGTGTGTTTTTTGGAATGTAGAACCTTGTATGTCGCCAATGGTTAGAGGCGACCATTGATATATGGCCTTTGTCTTATCAAAAAGAACCCAATTCTTTTCTACTTGGCGTTGTCCATCATATGTTAAAAATGTCGCGGGACTATTTGTCTGAGCACTCGTTTTTCCGTCTGCTTGGTCCATCATTATTTGACCATGTTCTACGACAATATTGCTCTGGCTTAGTCCGCGATTCGCATTGTAATAAATAGTATCGGGTTCATTCGTCGTAAATAGACGCACGTCTTCCAAACCCACATACACATTGTCTGTATCGGCCGCCGTATCATACTCTAAAATACATTCACTCGTCTTGGTCCACGTCGGCAGAAACGTATTCACCGTCGCAATAACATTCTTGGTCTCTATTTTGCCCTGATTCACATATCCACCATTATCATCAATCCGATAATTCACGTATCGGACACATATACACAATTCACCCGAACCATTGAAACAGATGGAAGGCGTAGAGGATACAAATTCGCCAATGTATGGCGCGAGCACATCTTGGCCAATCGTAGCCAAGACTTTCGCGTTTTCAGGGGAAATCGGTATCGCCCATTTAGACAGCGAATCGGTATAAAATTTGTAATTGGACAGGACATTGCGGCAAATACCCTCATCCGCACCCGAATGCGCCAAAACTTTCATACACGTATTCACCATATTGTGATTATCGCGATTGCAATAATAGCCGATAATACTCAATTCATAGTCCAACTTGTAATCATAGATATCCTTCTGCAAAAAGAGATAATCCCACGTTTTATTCTTTTTGCGTTCATAATCGGCCAAGGAATAATATGTATAGGCCAAATTGTGTTGACCACGATGTCTATAATACTGGACGACTTCATACAGATTTTCTATGCGACATGGGAACACATTATACGCTTCTAACCAGTAATACACGGCCCTCGGCATATCGTCCATATGCTTGTAGCATTTACCTATATTGTAATAACTCTGCCATATCTCCTCTATCCAACCACCTAATTGGACGCGCTTCTTGTATGTCTCTATGGCTTTTTCATGCTGCCCTGAATCGCGCAAACTGTTCGCCAAATAGAATGTATAACGGTCATTGTTGGGATGTTCTTCCAAGCCTTTGGATAAGAGGCGGACATCGCGCAAGAACTTGTCGTCTTTGCATCCGCCGTCGCCGATATCATTAATGAAACAATAATCGCGCTCAAATTGTTCGTATTTGGCGCCGTCGGGGGCTTTCACATATTCGTGCGTTACGCCCCAATACGAAAATCCCATGCGATTTTTGACTATGCGAACGTTTTTATAGAAGAAATGTTCGGTGCCTTGGTAAATGTGGTAGGCATCCGCTCTTAATCCCTGCTTGAATTGCTGCGCCGTTATTTTGGGATTTAACTGGAAAATCATGTCGGCGTCTAATAAGAGAATGTAATCGGCATCCATACTTTCACACGCTTTTAATGAAAATGAACGATTATATCCGAAATCTTGGAACGATTCATTCACGATTTTACCGGGGATGCCTTTTTCTTTGAAAAACTCGCGGATTAAATCAACCGTATTATCGGTTGAACCAGTGTCGCAAATGCAATATTGGTCAATGATATCGGAGACGGACTCTAATAACCGAGTAATGATTTTACTCTCGTTTTTCACAATCATGTTGAGGCATAAGGTAGTTGCGGACATATTATTGTATATTTTGGAATGTTGGGTTTAATATGTTTTTATGTTATATTGTAAATGTTGTAGTTAAAGAAGTTACAGTTGAACCGGTTGGAACGCCACCGGTAGCAGTTACAGTTGCGATATAATAACATGTATGCGTTCCTGGTAACAAAGTAATACGTACCTGGTTTGGAGGAAATATTTGCTGTTTATATTTACCATCTATATATAAATTATATAAACCACAGCTAACACTATTTGAATAATTAGTTCCATAATAATAAGTTAAACCGTATGCCCAAACATTTATAGTATTACCATCGATTATTGTAACAACCGGCGGTTGTGCAGGAGTTAAAAAATATAGACTATTTGAATCAGCAGAATTGCCTGTATAATTAGGATTCGCATAGGCAGTCACATATATTGAGTATACACTATTAGAAACTAAATTAGATAATGATGTAGATGCAGGAATACCGGGCACAATTTGTAATCCATATACACTGTTAATTTTTACATTATATGACCCAGCATTTCCATTTGTGGAAAATGAGATATTTGTTGTTGTAGCGGATGGTTGTGAAAGGATTACTGGTGTTCCTGTAGCTCCAATATCAGTTGTAAATGTAGTATTTGGACTTGAAAATTGCGAAACAGAACCAGTTTGATTCAATCCGCTATATGCTATTATAGCAACGTAATACGTTGTATATGATAATAACGATGATATTATAGCAGGACTAGTTGTAGTATATGAAATAGAAGGATTAGTCGTTATATTGCTGTTTGTATTATAATATATAGCATATGAATTCGCACCAGACACCGGAGTAAATGAAACTGTTGCACTACTTCCTAAAACATTTGAAATTGTTGGCGAGTTAGGAGTATTCGGTAATGTTGTAAATGTTGCATTTGGACTAGATGGTGAAGATGTTGTTCCGGTTTGATTAATACCGCTATATGCAACTATCATAACATTATATGTTGTTGCTGAAGTTAATGATGTTAATTGTATTGACCCTATATTATTAGTTGAAACAACAGGTGAACTAGTGCTTAAAATATTACTACTCAAATCATAATATATATTATATGAATTTGCACCCGCAGATGCTGTATTTATATTAACATTTGCAGTAGTTGTAGATATATTTGAAATATTAGGTGTGACTGGACTAGCTACTGCTAATGTAGTAAATGTAGTATTAGTAGTCGGTGAAGACATATTGCCTATTTGATTAGCATTCCAATAAGAAATTACATTAACATAGTAAGTAGTTGATGGTGCTAATGACGATAAGGTTGCGGTATTAGTAGAGGTGCCTACATATGGAGAACTAGTAGTAAGATTATTAGTAATATCGTAATATACCGCATAAGATGATGCATTTGTAGCAGTAGATGTATTAAAAGTGGCTATTGCAGAAATAGGAGTTATTGAAGAAAATGTTGGTATTCCAGGTGTTCCGGGGGTACCTTCTAATGTAGTAAATGATGCACTGGGGCTTTGTAATGATGATGTTCCATTTTGAGAAGAACCTGCATAACCAATTATATACATATTATAGGTTGTTTTTGGTAATAGATTATTTATTGTGATTGGTCCTGTTGAAGTAGTATTAATAGTTTGAGACATGCCCGAATTTATATTATAAAATATCGTATATGAATTTGAATTACTAGAACTAATAAAATTAACAACAACTGAAGACGATGTAATTGAACTGATTTGGGGAATACCCGGCGTATTAATTGTAGGATTATGGGTGCAAACGGCATATGACGCATTTGCAAATATAGATGTGCCTAATCCTATCCATGTAGTTCCATTAGTTGAATATGCTTGGGTGTTTCCACCTACCCCACCAGCAATCCACATAGAATTTGAATTTGACCATCTAATACTATTACATGATGTAGTAAATACTGAATTGACTACTGGAGACCAAGTAGTTCCATTTGTTGAAAATGCAAATTTATTAGTTCCGGCACCACCAGCAACCCACATAGAACCATTATATTCTATTGTATAACAAGTAAATAGCGAGTTAGTTGCACCTATCCAGGTGGTTCCATTTGAAGAATATGCTATTTGATAATTCCCGGCACCACCAGCAACCCATAAATTATTATAATATGCAATTGCATAACATGTTGTAAAAATATTACTACTATTAGTTACTCCAGTCCATGTAGTTCCATTAGTTGAATATAATAATGGATTTGGAGTATAATCACCGCCGGAAACCCATAATGAACTATTTGAAGCCAAACATAAAAAAGCAGAATTAAATGTTGCGGTAGGATTTGCTATGAATCCTGTCCATAGTATTCCATTTGACGAATAAGCCATATTTATTTTTTTAGTTACCGATAAACTAAATTTTTCACCCCCACATGCAACCCATAATGTTCCATTATATACTATTGAATACACTACATAGCATATAACACTACTAGCATAATACCAGTTATATAAATTAGTAGAATATGCAATTAACCCTATATCACTATTGCTTTCAGTTCCTAAACCGCCAGCAACCCATATTGAACCATTCCATGCTATTGCAGTGCATGAATCAAAATAAACATTAACTTGTCCAGCATTCTTAAAAATACCTGAAGCAATACTAGTCCATGTTAATCCATTATTTGAAAATGCTATATTTTCATTATATCCACCACCAGCTAATATCAATGTGGAATCAATTGAAGGGCTAACTGGTATTGGTGGTAAAATATTATTTATAATATTTGCCGGATTTGCTGGTAAAATTGTATAATTAGACGATGAAAATGATAAATACTGACCCGTGCCTGAATATTCTAACATTCCTAACCCAGTCCATGTTATTCCATTTGAAGAATATGCTATAGCATTTCCATTTGTAGCCGCCGTTCCAGCTGCCCCTGCAATCCAAATAGTCCCCGTCCATGTAACCGAATTTACACCAGTTAAAATATATTTACCTACTCCGGTCCAGGTAGTTCCATCACTTGAATATGCTAATGGGTTAGATGCAGCAGAAACACCTATTCCTCCAATTACCCATATAGAGCCATTCCATGCAATAGATCGTATTCTATTAATATCCGTTATATTATTAATTAACTTATACCATATGAATCCATTAATAGACCATGCTATTGAAATATTTTGTTGAATTAACGAATAACTGCTAGCTATCCACATTATTCCATTCCATGCAATAGAATAACATCCAGTATAAGGACTAAAATTAGTAGACCCTCCAAATAAATTTAAACCTAATCCAGTCCATGTTATTCCATTTGTTGAATACATTAATGGGCTTATTCCATTACCTGCAGCAATCCACATAGAACCATTCCATGCAAGTCCACCACAAAAATGATTAAACCGCGTATCAGCCAACCCAACCCAAGTTGTTCCATTATATGAATATGCTAAAGTATTTCCACCCCCAAATGCATAACCGCCCATTACCCACATAGAACCATTCCATGCTATTGTATATCCAGTATTTCCAATAACATTACCCAATGAAGTCCATGTATATAAATCGGTTGAATATGCACTTGTAATACCGGTTGCTATCCACATATACCCATTATATGCAATACTATAATAGCCATTGGTAGATGAAACGCCTAACCCATACCATTCAGTTCCATTCAATGAATATGACCTTAAATTATTAGCAGTTGAATTAAAACCGGCAGATACTATGATACTAGGAATTTTAGTAGACGTGATTATCGCATTTGCAGGTAATATTGGATAAGCATATGATATTATTGTATTGCATCCATTTGTTAAAATGGTTGTTCCTAAACCAGTCCATATAGTTCCATTACTTGAATATGCTAGTGTATTTCCACCGATTCCTCCTGCAGACCACATCGAGCCATTCCATGCAATACTATTACATGATGTTGTAAATGTAGTTATACCTAACCCTGTCCATATAGTTCCATCAATTGAATACGCCAATGTATTAGTTCCTGAACCGCCGGCTACCCACATTGAACCATTCCATGCTATCGCATATCCAATTGTTGTAAAAATACTTGTTCTTAAACCAACAAATGCTGTATTATTTGACCATGTGATTGTATTTGTTCCTGCACCCACTAATACCCATATAGAACCATTCCATGCAACACCATTACATGAAGTTGAAAATATAAATGTGCTATTACTAATGCGTGTCCAAACTCTTCCAGTATTAGAATATGCTATTGTATTTCCACCGGTTCCTCCAGCTAACCACGTTGTTCCATTCCATGCGATTGCGTTTGAAGATGTAGTAAATACCGTTGAACCTAAACCTGTCCAAATTTGTCCAGTATTAGAATACGCTAGTGTATTTCCACCAGTTCCTCCCGCAACCCATACTGTTCCATTCCATGTTATAGCATTACCAGATGTAGTAAATATAGTAGATGCTAATCCAGTCCAATCATATAAATTAGATGAATAACTAATTGTATTTATATTATTTTGTCCAACTGCTACCCATAAATTTGAATTATTCATTGCTAAACCATTACATTGGGAAGAAAACCCTCCGGAACTAATATTTGTCCATGAAATTCCATTATTGGAAAAAGCGATTCCATTACCACCAGACACCATTAATGTAGAGTTTAATATAGGTGCACTTGGACTAAGCGGCGGAGTAGTTATTATCGGATTTGTAGGCAATGTTGAATAATTACATGATGCTACCGTAAGGCCGGAGGTAGTTATAGTTGTATTTCCTAATCCAACCCATGTAGAACCATTTACCGACGTTGCTAATGTATTCCCGCCAATACCACCAGCAATCCATAATGAACCAGTCCAGGCTATACTATTACATGACGTTGAAAATATAGTATTAGATAACCCAAACCACGTAATTCCATCAGTTGAGTAAGCCAATGTATTCGTTCCAGAACCACCCGCTAACCACATAGAACCATTCCATGAAATTGATATACCAGATGTTGAAAATATACTTGTTCCTAATCCATACCAAATATTACCATTTATTGACCATGCAATTGTATTATATCCTTGGCCTACTGCAACCCATATAGTTCCATTCCATGCTATACCATAACAATATGATGTAAATATATTAAAACCTAATCCCGTCCATGTAGTTCCATTTAATGAATATGCGAGTGTATTATTTCCAGAACCACCTGCTAGCCACATTGAACCATTCCATGCTATAGCATTTCCAATTGTAAAAATTGTTAAACTATTAGTAATACCTGTACAATATACACCCGAATCGTTTGAATATGCTAATGAATTTGTGCCTTGGCCACATAGAACCCATATAGAACCATTCCATGCAGCAGCATTTCCGGAAGTGCTAAATATAGTACTTCCCAATCCATACCAATTATATAAATTATTTGAATAACTTATTGTATTTGTTCCTTGACCTACTGCTATCAAATTATTTCCATTCCATGCTATATTATTACATTTTGTACTAAATGGTCCATTACTTAAACTAGTCCATAAAGAACCATTTGTTGAATATGCAATCATATTAGGAGTCCCTTGACCTGCAATAATCATTATATTCATAGATGATGATATAGGGGTTAACAGATTTACTAATAGAACTGGATATTGATATGATGATAATGCATATCCTCCGCTTGTTAATATAGATGTTCCTGAACCAACCCATGTGATTCCATTAGTTGAATATGCTAGGGTATTTGTTCCAGACCCTGCAGCAATCCATTGCGTTCCTCTCCATGATATAGCACGAGCCGCTGTAAAATAAGTTACCCCTAAACCAGTCCACGTTGTTCCATTCGTTGAATAAGCTAATGTATTTGTTCCTTGACCGCCGGCAACCCAGGTTGAACCATTCCATGCTATAGCATAGCCCTGAGTTGTAAAAATAGTTGCACCTAATCCATACCAAATTAAACCATTAATAGACCATGTTATTGTATTTGTTCCTTGGCCTACTGCTATCCATATTGAGCCATTCCATGCTATCCCAAGACATGTCGTAAATATAGATGCAGCTTGGGTTATTATGTTCCATGTAATTCCATTATACGAATATGCTAATCTATTTGTTCCGGAACCACCAGCTAACCACATAGAACCGTTCCATGCTACTGCATTTCCAGTTGCAGAAAATATAGTTAAACCTAAGCCATACCATATTATTCCATCATAAGAGTATGCTAATGTATTTGTTCCAGAACCACCAGCAACCCACATAGAACCATTCCATGCTACTGCATTTCCACTTAAAGAAAATATAGTTGCAGTTAATCCTGTCCAATTATACAAGTTACTTGAATAGCTCAAACGATTATGCACGTATGAACCAACCGCAATCCAAATTGAACCATTATATGCAATACTATTACAATAAGAAGCAAGCCCACCAGAACCTATACTTGTCCATACACTTCCATTATTTGTAAATGCTATACTATTACCATTTGTTCCTTGACCACCAGCAACAACTAATGTATTATTAAATATAGGTGCAATCGGTGTGGATGGTGGGATAATAGTAACTGGATTTGCAGGTAGCACTTGATATTGATATGCAGATAAAGCATTTCCGCTACTTGTTAATATTGTTGATGCTAATCCAAACCATGCAATTCCATTATTTGAATAGGCTAAGGTGTTTGTTCCAGAACCACCAGCTATCCAGTGTGTTCCTGACCATAATATAGATTTTCCAGATGTTGTAAATATAGTTGAGCCCAATCCAATCCATGTTGTTCCATCATTTGAATATGCTATTGTATGAGTTCCTTGGCCTACAGCAACCCACATAGAACCATTCCATGCTATAGCATTGCTTTGAGTTGTAAAAATAGTTGAACCTAATCCATACCAAATTGAACCATTAATAGACCATGCTAAAGTATTTGGACTAGTACTTTGTCCATAACCTACTGCTATCCATATTGTTCCGTTCCATGCTATTCCTAAACATCCATTAAATATACTATTAGTAATAACGGTCCATGTTATACCATTTGATGAATATGCTTGTGAATTTGCTCCTTGTCCACCGGCCATCCAAATAGAACCATTCCATGCTATAGAATTTCCACTAAAAGAAAATATGGTTGAACCTAATCCTATCCACGTAGTTCCATTTGTTGAATATGCAAGTGTATTTGTTCCTTGACCAGCAGCAACCCACGTAGAACCATTCCATGCTATAGCATTATTACTTGTAGTAAATATAGGTGAGCTAACTGTAGTCCAATTAAACAAGTTACTTGAATAGGATATCCCAATTGTGCTAAGACCTATCCAAATTGTTCCATTATATGCAATACTATTAAATTGTATAATACAATTTATTGTTGTCCATGCCGTTCCATTATTTGTAAAAGCTATTGTATTAGTTCCTGCACCAGCAGAAACCACTAATGTATTATTTAATATAGGCGCAACTGGTGTAGTTGGTGGGGTAATAATAACTGGATTTGCCGGTAAAATTTGATATTGGAATGACGATAAAGCTAGACCTCCAGATGGTAACATAGATGTTCCTAAACCAACCCATACAGTTCCATTACTTGAATACGCTAATGTATTTGTTCCAGACCCTCCAGCAAACCACCGCGAATTTGCCCATAATATAGAACTGCCGGATGATGTAAATATTGTTGAACCTAACCCAATCCATGTTGTTCCGTTAGTTGAATATGCTAATGTATTTGTTCCAAAACCTGTAGCAACCCACATAGACCCATTCCATGCTATCGCATTACCTTGACTTGTAAATATAGTTGCTCCTAATCCATACCAAATTTGCCCATTAATAGACCATGCTATTGTATGTGTTCCACTGCCTACGGCAACCCATATTGTTCCATTCCATGCTATACTATATGCATAAGTCATTAGATTACAACCAATAATAGTCCATGTTATACCATTTGTTGAATACATTTGAGCATTTGCACTTCGACCTGCAGCAATCCATATAGAATTATTAGTTGACCATGCAATTGAATATAAAGCAAGTGAAGACGTTACTAAACTTGTCCACGTGGTTCCATTTGTTGAATATGCTAATATATTTGTTCCTTCTCCAACAGCAACCCACATAGAACCATTCCATGCTATACCATATCCTGAAAATGTAAATATAGTTCTTCCTAAACCTGTCCAATTATATAAATTACTTGAATAACTTAATGAGTTTGTTCCAGAGCCAACAGCAACCCAAATTGTTCCATTATATGCAATACCCTTACATTGGCTACTAAACCCGCCAGAACCAATACTTGTCCATACAGTTCCATTTGTAAATGCTATATTACCTAAACTATTTTCTATACCACCAGCCAAAACTAATGTATTATTAAATACAGGTGCTATAGGTGTAGTCGGCGGTGCAATAGTAACTGGATTTGCAGGCAAAACTGGGTATTGATATGCAGATAAAACATTACCGCCGGATGTTAATCTAGTTGTTCCTAATCCAACCCATGTTGTTCCATTATTTGAATAGGCTAAGGTATTTGTTCCAGAACCGCCAGCTAGCCACTGTGTTCCTGACCATGCTACTGCACTCCCAGCTGTCGAAAATATTGTTGCACCTAATCCAGTCCAAATAGTTCCATTTGCCGAATATGCGATTGTATTTGTTCCAGAACCTACAGCAACCCACATAGAACCATTCCATGCTATTTTACTACCAGAACTACTAAATATAGTTCTCCCTAGTCCATACCATATTAAACCATTAATAGACCATGCTAAGGTATTTGTTCCTATTCCACCAGCAACCCATATTGTTCCATTCCATGCTATCCCAAGACACGCCGTAGTAAAAATATTAGAACCAACAATAGTCCAAGTTATTCCATTTGATGAATATGCAAGTGTATTTATTCCTTGGCCACCAGCAACCCATATTGTTCCATTCCATGCTACACTATAACACCTTTCTGAAAGTATAGATGTCCCTAGCCCAATCCATATTATTCCATTTGATGAATATGCAAGTGTATTTATTCCTATTCCACCAGCTAGTGCACCAGGCATTCCACCAGCAACCCACATAGAACCATTCCATGCTAGACCATATCCAAGACTAAATATAGTTTTTCCTAATCCTGTCCAATTATATAAATTACTTGAATAGCTTAGTGCATTTGTTCCAGAACCACCTGCTACCCAAATAGAACCATTATATGCTATTCCAAAACATCCACCATCAAATCCAGCAGCACCTATATTTGTCCATATAGTTCCATTATTTGTAAATGCAATACTATTTTTAATTGAATCATTACCGCCAGCTAAAACCAATGTATTATTTAATACTGGAGCTACGGGTGTAGTTGGTGGTGTAATAATAACTGGATTTGCAGGTAGAATTGGATATTGATATGATGATAATGCATATCCTCCGCTTGTTAATATAGATGTTCCCGAACCAACCCATGTGATTCCATTAGTTGAATACGCTAGTGTATTTGTACCAGCACCACTTGCTATCCACTGTGTTCCTGACCATGCTACTGCACGTCCAGATGTAGAAAATATTGTTGAACCTAATCCAGTCCACGTTGTTCCATTTGTTGAATAAGCTAATGTATTTGTTCCTTGACCCCCAGCAACCCAAGTTGAACCATTCCATGCTATAGAATTGCCTTGAGTTGAAAATATTGTTGCGCCTAATCCATACCAAATTAACCCGTTAATAGACCATGCTAAGGTATTTGGTCCTTGGCCAACTGCTATCCATATTGTTCCATTCCATGCTATTCCAAGACACGCCGTAAAAATATTATAACCTATAATGGACCATGTTATACCATCAGATGAATATACTTGCGTATGTATTCCTTGTCCGCCGGCAATCCAAATAGAACTATTCCATGCTATAGAATTGCCGATTGCACTGAATATAGATGTCCCTAATCCTGTCCATGTAGTTCCATCGGTTGAATATGCAAGGGTATTTGTTCCTTGACCTGCAGCAATCCACATAGAACCATTCCATGCTACAGCATTTCCAGCTGTACTAAATATAGATGTTCCCAATCCAGTCCAATTATATAAATTACTTGAATAGCTTAATGTGTTTGTTCCTTGACCAACAGCTACCCAATTAGAACCATTATATGAAATACCATTACATTGTGTATTAAAACCACCAGCACCTATATTTGTCCATACACTTCCATTATTTGTAAATGCTATATTATTATTAATTGTTCCTATACCACCAGCTATAACCAATGTATTATTTAATGCAGGAGCAATTGGCGTAGTTGGTGGTGTAACACTAACAGGGTTTGCTGGTAAAACTTGATATTGATATGCAGATAAAGTATTTCCACTACTTGTTAATATGGTTGTTCCTGAACCGAGCCACGTTATTCCATTATTTGAATAAGCTATGGTATTTGTTCCAGCACCACTTGCTATCCACTGTGTTCCTGACCATGATACTGATTTTACAGATATTGTAAAAAACGTGCCCCCCAAACCAGTCCACGTTGTTCCATTTGTTGAATAAGCTAATGTATTTGTTCCTTGACCCCCCGCAACCCATGTTGAACCATTCCATGCGATTGAATTGCATTGAGTTGAGAATATAGTTGCACCTAATCCATACCAAATTAAACCATTAATAGACCATGCTAAGGTATTTGGTCCTTGGCCAACTGCTATCCATATTGTTCCATTCCATGCTATTCCAAGACATGCCGTAAAAATATTATAACCTATAATAGACCATGTTATACCATTAGATGAATAGGCTTTTGTATTTATTCCTTGTCCGCCGGCAATCCACATAGAACCATTCCATGCTACCGCATTACCAATTGCACTGAATATAGATGTCCCTAATCCTGTCCATGTAGTTCCATCCGCAGAATATCCAATTGTATTGGTTCCTTGTCCAGCAGCTACCCATATAGAACCATTCCATGCTACAGCATTTCCAGCTGTACTAAATATGGATGTTCCCAATCCTGTCCAATTATATAAATTACTTGAATAGCTTAACGTATTTGTCCCTTGACCAAGAGCTACCCAATTAGAACCATTATATGCAATACTATTACATTGTGAACTAAATCCGCCAGACCCAATACCGGTCCATACACTTCCATTATTTGTAAATGCTATATTATTATTAATACCTACTCCACCAACAATAATTAATGTATTATTTAATATAGGTCCAACTGGTATAGCAGGCGGTGTGATAGTAACTGGGTTTGCTGGTAGAATGGGATAATTATATGACGATAATCCATTTCCGGCTATTGTTAAAACAGATGAACCAAGACCTGTCCAGGTTATTCCATTATTTGAATATGCTAATGTATTTAATCCCATTCCGCTGGCTATCCACTGTGTTCCTGACCATGATATTGCATTACATGATTGTGTAAATGTATTTTCCCCTAATCCTGTCCATATTGTTCCATTTGTTGAATAAGCTAAGGTATTTGTTCCTTGACCTGTAGCAATCCACATTGTTCCATTCCATATAACTGCATTTCCTGCTATAGTAAATATAGTGGTGCCTAAGTTATACCAAATTATACCATCAATAGACCAGGCTAATGTATTTAATCCACTCCCTACGGCAACCCATATTGTTCCATTATATTCTATACCATAACATGCAGTTGTAAATATATTAATTCCAATTCCTTTCCAATTAATTCCATCTATAGAATATGCTAATGTGTTTGAGCCTGAACCGCCTGCAACCCATACTTCACTATTTGCTGAAGTTAAATAATATGTCCATCCAAATGCATAACAAATTGTAAATATATTTGACCCAAGACCTGTCCAATTAATTCCATCTATAGAATATGCTAATGAGTTGATACCCGACCCTCCGGCAAGTAACATATTTCCATTCCATGAAATTGTATTACCAGAATTACTAAAAATAGATGTTCCTAATCCAGTCCAAGTATATAAATCGGATGAATAACTAATTGTATTTGTTCCTTGACCAACTGCAACCCACATTGTTCCATTCCATGTAATATTATTGCATGATACACTAAATCCACCTGTACCAACACCTGTCCATACAGTTCCATTAGTTGAATATGCAATATTATTTATTCCATAACCAACCGCTACCATTAATGTAGATGTTATAATACTTGGAAAAGATACAGACAATAATAATAATCTTTTTCTTAACTGTATTGCCGAGTTATACGAATTGAATGATGAAAACATTCAAACATAGATATATAATATAATATGATTTTGTTTATTTTATCTTCCGCATAAATATTATCCCAATCCAAATAAAAATATATCCCTATAAATAAAATGGCGTTTACACGATTCCATGATGACCCAGCACGTATTAAAAAACAAGTTGCCGAGTCTTCATATTTAGGACGATATCAATTAGATACTCCTGGCCAAGGGCTTGACTTGCCTTTTGCCGAAGACCCGCAATTACGACTTCAAAAATGGGGAGCGAATTTGCGCAAAAATACCGTGAATTTGGAAAGCGATTTGCGCGGACTTACACGCCCCATAAATCGCGATTATGTAGACAAGAATAATTATTTAGACCATTCGGCCTTATGCGAACGTGTTCAATATAATAAAGTGAATCCGTTTATTGAGGAATCCAGGGCAAGTCATCCCGCGTGGATGTATCGCAATGTTGAAACTGACCGTTGGGAATTACCTTGGTTAAATCCACAAGCAAATTTGGAATTGGGCGTTCCTACAAATGTCCAAACACGCATCTTGGAAAAAGACCACTTTACACCTACCAGACCCAACTATTTTGCGGGACCTAGCCCATTTTTACCTTCGGCATAATTACTTGTATCAGTCATTACACCGATTAAAAATAAAAATGTTCATCGGTATAAACAATTATATCCCAATATAGTAAAATGGAATTAGCAATACCTTTAATCGCATTGGGCGGTTTATATATAGCATCTAATCAATCTTCTAAAAACGAAACTTTCCGAAACCGGTCAGAGGGCTTACCTAATACAGACATTCCCGACCGAAATTATCCCATTGACCAGTCTTACGAAGACCCCGAACGCGATTTAACCGCTAAATTATCCACCGTAAACCGCTACGATGGCGGCCAAGCCTACACCGATAAATATTTTAACCAAGATATGAATTCCGCAAATACAGATACTTTGTCTGCCGCCGCTCAATACAAATCTTTAACCGGAAATACGGTTGATTCCGATTACTTTAGACATAATAATATGCAACCTTATTTCGGCAGCCATATCCGCGGCCGCGCTGACCCCAATATGAGCGAAACCATCATGGATAATTATACCGGCTCCGGCTCTCAAATAACCAGCAAACGCGAACAAGCCCCCCTTTTCGGACCCGGCGAAAACGTCCAATACGCATACGGCACACCCAATAATTCCGATTTCTATCAAAGCCGCGTGAACCCCAGTCTCCGCATGGCCAACGTCAAACCCTTTGAAGAAATCCATGTCGCCCCGGGTCTAGGTTTAGGATATACCGCCGACGGTAATGGCGGTTTCAATTCCGGTATGGCTATGCGCGACCAATGGCTAGACAAATCCGTTGACGAATTGCGTGTTGCGAATAAACAAAAAGCGTCGGGTTTAGTCATGTTGGGACACGAAGGTCCAGCAAACAGTTTTATAAAAACAATGGGTGAACTCGGACAAATGGGATAATTTCGGTCGGGAATGTCTGTATTAGGT
>Ga0247722_10000787_pt1 | contig 18457 bp, 11 predicted proteins | sample MSEWelMarce3H_FC_FD_189094 | JGI IMG/M metagenome (GOLD analysis project Ga0247722, IMG submission 189094) | Subsurface sediment microbial communities from gas well in West Virginia, United States - MSEEL Well Study Marcellus 3H_FC | ecosystem: Environmental > Terrestrial > Deep subsurface >... | reverse complement strand
CAATTGGAATTTCTTCATCTTGTAAATAATCTTGATAACTATCGTGTTTCTTATCTAGTTTATTTTTATCTTTATCGGCTAGCATTCCTACTCCACCGGCGACCATTCCGCCCTGTGCTAATAATGCCAACAGTCTAATTAAATTCGGGTTCATTATTGATCCTTAGATTTGTCATTAATTGAACCTAATCGTTCAATCAGAGCATTAAAAATATTTGAGCCATTCAATACATTTAAATTTTCATACAAGCTAGCCATTTCTACTACAGCAATTAAACCTGAAGCAATTTTAGAAATAGGAATAAACCCTTCAAGCATATACGTTTCAGCTAAAAACCCCACTACTATAGCAGTATTGTAAATTGCAATTTTTGTTATTGTTCTTCTAAGTCCAGCGGATGTAATTGGTTGACCTTTCTTTCTAGAAGCCATAACGCCAGTAATTAGATCTGCAAATATTAAGATTCCTGTTACAATTAGTACAGCCTGAATAGGAGCTAATACTGCAACGGTAGAGACTACAAGCCCCATTATATAATCTTTCATACGTAATCCCCTACGGTTCTTTTGTTGTATCGGTGTCATATTCAGTACTTTCCAAATCATTATCATTAATTAAAATTCTAGCATTTGGAGTTTGCATAATTGTAAACAATGCTGCATTCTTTTTATATGTATTTCCTGACTCTACAGATTCTCTAAGTGCCTTACCTAAACTTTTAAATTTTCCAGTTGTCTCTAATTTAGACGCAATATTAGTAAGTGACTGAGCCGGAGCATTATATATTCTTCTAGCAAAATCACTAGTTCCTTTAATTATCGGTTTTTGAGCAAATCCTTCTATTTTTTTAACAGTTTTACCGGCTAAATAGGTTCCAGTAGTTTGAGCTTTACCAATAACCATTTCTTTTAAATCAGGCATAACGCCTCGACTTTGCATGACGTTTTTAGAAGCGTCTCTTAACACCGAATCATCCGAGGCATCTAGTATAAAACTACGCAACGCGGGTATATCAATGAGTTCATTAGCCTTTTCTGGATTAGCTGATTTAAATTCATCTAAAGATTTCATGAAGTTACTAAATGATGTTTTTGATTTTCCAGAAGAAGCACTGGGATTTTGTACATTTTGAACCATATCAACAATACTGCGATATAAGTCATTTTCTTTATTTTTTAATTTACCATAGAATTTTTGAGTAACTTCAGAAGGAGTATCTCTAGAAATAACTTGTTCAAGAACATTTCTAAATCCTTCAAATCGACTAGCGGTATCCCTATACTCAACAACATTCTTTTTAAGAGAATCAGAAATACTAGATCTAAATGTTAATAGTTCTTTTAATGTTGAAGCATCTTTAGGATCAAGATTTGTAGCTGATTTAAATATTCCAATACTAGAATCAATATCGTCAATTAAGTTTTTAAGCTCAACCGGAGTTAGTTTACTCATTCCATTCATGATCTTATCGTAAGCACGTTCACTGCGATTTGAAGACCCCAACTCTGGGAAGATACTAACAAGATCGTTAATTCTTTTTGCAGCGGCTGATATATTAGGATCGATATCAATCAAAGCTCCCCTTTCCGTTGCTTTTTTTAGACTATCTCCAACTTCTTGACCCAGCTTAGTATCTATGCCTTCTAGCTTGTCAAGAACAGTATTAGTTGCAATTATATCATTTTGAGCAAAACCACCGGGTCCAATTTCTGCCCCATGTGATCTAGGATTTATTCCTAACTCTTTTCCGTATACTTTATATGATTTATACATTTGACGAAGGCGAGGATTATTCTCATCCTGTAGTGCAGTCATTACTTTTTGCTGAGCTGACTCGATTGGTGCCCCTAGTTTTTTCCCAACTGCCTTTATTGCAGGCCCAGCAAGCTCTGAAGTGGCTTGTATTCCCAGCATTGCAGGAAGTCCAAACGCTAAACTTGTTCCAACGTCAGAAGCAAGTCCAGATCTATTAGCATCTTCTCCAAACAGTTGATTTTCAGAAGTAAAAGCAGCTTCTGCTGCCATTAATGGAGTAGCCTTAGCATAACTAGTAGCCCCTCTAGTTAGTAACTCTAATGCAGCTTTTGCCTTGCCAGAATCTTTAGCTATATCAGAAATAGACTTAACTTTTGCTGCGCCTGTTCCTAGCCCTAAAGCTGGACCAAGCAAAGCTCCTCCGGTCGCACTGCCAGCAATTTGACCGGCTAAATTAGCATAAGGAGATCGTTCTTCTGATTCTTTTTGAGCTTGTTCAGAAGCTTGTTGATAGCCTCTATATTTATCCCAAATATCTTCTTCTGGTACATTAAAGCCTTGAGCTTTTAATTTTTCATCTACTTCGCGAGTTTGATAAGCTGAAGTGCCCGGGATATACCCTAATAATGATTCAAGAGCCGCAGAAACTCCTCCGCCTATCTCATCCATTGACCCAGCAGTTAAGCCCTTGGCAGCCCCAACAGAGAAGTCTCTAGCGGTTTCTAATGTAGGTTTGAATATTCTACTAAACGTATTAGATGGACCAGAAACTTGTAAAACATCGGTTTCTTTTTCTGGAGCTTGAACATCGATAATATCATCGTCAATTTCATTACTCATTCAATTTCATCCCAGTCTTACCATCTTCGCCAATTTTATATGAACCTGATGTAGTAGTTACTACCGAACCAGGAGCATAAGAAGATTTAAAAGTTCTTGTATCAGAAGAAGTTGTTAATTTGTTTGTTTGCGAGGCTTTAGGAAGCTCTACTCCCCTTACGCGATAGGCTTCATCTGCTCTCTCCTGAACCCTTCCTTCAAATTTTTTCAATAAACTAAGAGCTGTATTGTTTCTCATACCTAACTTACCAATAGTTGAACTAGGGAGTAAAGTTTTTCTAACCAATCTAACTTCCCCTTCTCTTGCTGCAGAGTCAGGATCTTTTAATTTTGCCATATCAGAAGAAATTTCATCCATAATTGCATCTAATTCTTCGCTTGCATCACCAGTTAACTCAAATGTTCCGGATTCTTTAATAATATTTTTGGCTCTTTCAACATTTGACGCGATTGTTCTACGGAAAGACTCGACTTCTTCTGTAATGAGTTTTCTTTTATCCAATCTGGCTAAATCTTTTTCTTCTGCCTTGGCAAGCTTGGTATCTTCTCTAGCATCTTTTGTAGCATTTATTGCTGCAATTGCTTGTTCTTTTCTAGCAGCAGTAGCTTCTTTTCTAGAAGCAGCAGCTTCTCTAGTATTATGTAATTGAATTAATCCGGGGGCCACTTTATTCATAGCAAATGCTGTAGTAGAGGAATTAATTCCCGGAAAAAACGATCCATACTGATCTCTATAAAATTTAGAAATTTCTGAATTAGGATCGCGCATTTTGGCTTCATCATTCATCTCATCTTGAATTTGTTGTAATTTCTTAGATGAAACATCCGTCTCCATCAGTCCTTTAACATTAGATACTGGTTTATCAGCAGAAGCAGCTAGACTGTCAGCAAGGGAATAATCAGCCTTTGCTCCCGGTCCTGCAATAGCAGCTCCAGCTTGCATACCAGCTTTTAATAATGCAGCACCTAATTGATTTTGATTAGCAGATTGTTGAGCATTTTGCATTAGCTCCATATAATTTAAACGGTTATCTTTTGCTTGAGTATCACCCTCAGCATCTTCCAATAATTGATTAACTGTTGAAATGGGTTTATTTTGTTGTTGAGATTCTAATGACTTAGTAGAAGGTTGGTTATTAGCTTCTTCCTGAACTAAATCATTATAATTAGGAGATTTACTAGAGACAGGACCATTGCTTTTAGTAATAGCAGCATCAAGTTTAGACATTGCATTAGTAGATGGTTGATTATCCCCATCATACATAGCAACTCCTGCACCAGCTGCGGCAATAGCCGCCCATTTAGCGTATTTTTTTAAAGCTTGTGATTTTAATGGACCTTCAGGCATTTTTTTTATACCATCTAATGTCTTCTCAACAATTTCAGCATCTACAATATTACCAGCTTCATCAGTATACTTACGACCTTTCCCTAGAACTTGAGGACCTACTTCTGTTGGCATAGTAGAAGATCGTTTAGCTAGTGGTCCACCTACATCATCAATCGCCTCCCCTATAACCGTAGGAACCCTTCCTCCTCCAGCAAGACTAGTACCTCCAGATATAGCAGGAACTTGATTAGATACAGAAGGAACTTGACTAATCTCAGGCATATCAAGTTCATTCAACGCAACTGGAGAAGATTGAGCATCACCAATATCTAGATTACTCTTAACTGAACCAAGATCTTTTTCATTTACACCAATCATTGGTTTACTTGGACGACCCCTCTTTAAAGTAAGAGGGTCAATTGCACCTAGGTCTAATTCATTTAAAGACATATTAGAAGAAGGTATATCACCAAGTTCTAAATCTGTTTTAATTTTACCAACATCTATTTCATTGGGATTAATAGCAATAGGTTTGCTAGGTCTTCCCTTTTTAATACTGGGGGATTTAATATCGCCTAAATCAAGCTCTCTACCGCCACTACTCATTTTTTTAATAAAATCAAATACTTCATCAGCAGATTTTCCGGTATTTTGCATTAGCTGCTTAATTAAATTAGCCATATATCACCTATTTAAAATTAAATTATCTGCCCAAGTATTTTTGTTTAATCTTGGCAAGGGCAGCTTTTCTAGTTTCAGAATCAGAAGATGGATCTTGTATAGTATCTTCAACCTCTGACTGAGACTCATCTTGTAATGATTCTCCAGCTTTAAGCTTTCTCATCATTCTAGTAATCTCTGGATCTGCCTGATATAGTTCGCTAGGCTCTTGAACTTTCATTTCACCTGAATCATCAGTCTCCTGTTCAACTTCAGGAGTATCCATTTTATTTTCAGTTACTTTCTTAACTCCAGCTTTAATTTGAGCTGGAACTGAGTAAGGCTTTTCGGGATTCTCTACGCTATAGTTACTAGAATCGTCTTCTTCTCCTACAATTGAAGCAGGATCAAAACTTTCTGGACGATCAAGCATTTTTTGTAATGCTTTTTTAATTTCTTCAGGAGACCGGTATTTATTACTCATATTTATGCCATTCCCTTTTTATTAAATAAATCAGTATATTTTTGACTATAAGGAGATCCATTGCTATTAATAGCATCAGTTAATCCTTGCATTTGTCTAGATTGACCATAAGCAGTTATTCCTCCGCCCACGGCTCCTCCGATATTAGCATACATATTTGCAGTATTAGCAGCTTGCTGTCCAGCTTGAGCAGCTTGTCCCATTTGAGCCGAAGCCATCGCGTTTCCATAATTTAAATTACGATCCCAAAAACTACCTTTCTCAGTACGTTGTCTTGCTTGCTCAGTATTTGCTAATTGTTTATTATAATCAGAAATTCTTTGTTGTTCTGCTAAATTAAGTTGTTGTGCTTGATTTAACGTTCCAACATTTGCACGTTGCCTAGTAATTGAATTCTCTGCCAAAAATCGGTTTCTTTCATTTTGCTGAGCAGTATTGGTTGAATTAACATTGTAGTCTTGAGACCTCATATTAGAAGCAATATCTGCAGATTGTCTAACTGCTTCCAATGCACGTTGTTGAGCTTGGCTCATAAGTGACATAGATGCTTGAGATGCCTGTTCTGCCGTAGATTGACCAGACTGGAGCAACGATTGAAGCTCTGCTCCTCCACCGCCTTGTCCACGAGCCATAAATTGTTGCATTATTTGTTGAGACTTAGCTTGTGAATCTCTTTCTAATTGATTTCTGACTTGAGACAAAGCGGCTCTATCTTCAGAAGATAGTCCAACTTGGCCTCGATTTTGCATCATGGAGAGAGCTTGACGCTGAGCATCCTTAAGAGTTTGATCTTCTGTAACTAATTTAAGTTCAGCAAATGAATCACTTAGATCTTTTTCAAGCTCTGGAGTATATGCTCCTTGACGCTGAAGCTCCTTAAGAATTAATGGGGCAGATAGATCAGGTGGCATTCCTACTTTTTTAAGCTCCTCTAATGCCATCTTCATACGTTTACGTTGTTCTGCTCTGTCACCAGAAGACATTATGTTACCAACGACCCCACCTAATATAGAAGCACCAGCTCCCGCTGCGGCATACATCATTGGCATTATTTCTTCTCCTGTCTAAAACAAAAATATGTATAATTGTCTGTAATTGTTACTATTTCAGAACCGGGTAATTTAGATAAAAATTTAATTCCCCTAGTATTCTTATTATGTAATCCACTCAAAAAAACTCCCGGCATTTTGGAACAAATCTCCATATACAGTAGTTGTTTATTTTCATCGTTTCTATATTCGGGTTTAATAAAAAACCCACCTAATCTAGGCACTATGTCGCCATCACGATCAATACTGAAATACCCAAAGTCATATAAGTATAGTTCATGATCTTTAATTATATCCCATGTATCGCTTACGCATGTTTCAATTCCTTCACCAGCTCGAATATGCCATTTATTAATAAGCTGGGGATCGGTTAAATATAACTCAAATAAATCTTGTTTATTCATTATTTATACTTTATTTTTAATTTCAGCGTCTTTTTTTGCTGCAATCTCAGCGTCTATTGCTGCAATTTTATCCTGAATTGACTGTCTTCTATTTATGACATCCATAAATTGACTATCGAGTTGTACCCCGGACGTAGGATCATATCTAAACTTAAACGGCTTATCGGTAACAATGGAGTCATCTCTAACAAATCCTCTAGCAATATTCGGACGCTTGTAATATACATCAGACGCAGTCCTTTCAGCACTACCCTTGGCATATGCTGCAGCACTTTCAAGTTCTTGAGAATTTTTTAAATCTAACAGGTACTGATCTCTTAAAAAAGAAGAAGGATCAAAATCTACTCCTTTATAAGTTTGTCTATTTTGTAAAAATTCTTGATCATTATTACCTAGTAAGTTTAGTGCATTTAATTGGTTTGCCTCTAATTCCGAAGCTAAACTTTGTCTATTTATATTAACATCTTGAGATAGAGCATTAATTGCAGGAGAATATATATCTAAATTATTTAAATCATTAAGGTATTTATTTTCCGCTGAAGTAAAACCAGCTGCCTTATTTTCAAAAAGGTTTCTTAGTGCTTGATTGGTATTAATAAAGGCAGATCTACTTGCGGAATCATTTTTTAAATTTTGTCTAAATGAACTTAACCCAGTTTCGCCTGTTATTTTATTTGCAACATCTTTTGATATATAACCACTAGCAACCGCATCGTCTATTGATTGTTTTAACTTATCTTCTTTTTGTTGGCTGGTTAATTTTTCATAACCACTTAATGCAGTATCGTCTTTCAACCGTTTAAAGAATGCCTGAGCATCAACAGCTTGCTTTACTTTTTTATTTACAGACTCAGTTACTGGACTTTGCGCTTCCCCTATCTTTGTCTTGGTTTCTGCTGCAAAAATTTTAGCAAGATTGCCATATTCTTGACCTTTAGCCTGTGCTCCTACTGCAGCACGCTGGGCTTCTTCCGCAACGCCTCTTGTCTGTCTAGCTGCAGACGCCAAGTTAGCTTCTTTATCTTTAGATAGAATAGATTCATCTAATTTACGTTGACCAGATGTATAATCTGCTCCTCCAGCAAAACGACGTAATAATTCCTGTCTTCCACCTTGATCAGTTCCAGATCGTTGACCAACTCCAGAAGCTAATGATCCTAATGTTTGAGCTTGTTGAGCCTGTGCTTGTAATTGTTGTTGATTAGCTAATTCAGTAGGACCTTTATACTCAGCAGCTCTAATTGTTTTGAATAAATTCAAATCTTCTGGATTAACAACCCCAGTTGTACCAGCTACATTAATAGCTGCCGCAGCCTTAGCTCTATTTTCTTCTGTATCAACTCTATTTTTCTCTGATTCTTTTTGAAATTCTTCTTGAGCAGTCTTGATACCAGACTGAACTTGTTGAGCTTGACCAGTAAGCCCACCAGCAATCGTTTGTCCTAATTTAGATCCCTGACTTGCTTGCATCACACGAGCTAAGTTAGTAAATCCGGTTCCCTTTCTTTGCGGCTTAACAGGACTAACTGAGGTTGGTTGAGGTTTTTTATTGTCTAAAACGGCCATCTATATCTCCATGTACTTATATAGTTGTTAATCTAAGTATGCGACAATTCTTATAACGTAACGGTTTGAAGCTTGTAACCCACTGATATTATTAATTGTTACAGTTTTACCATTCTGAGTAAAGCTAACAAATGGTTGACTAGTAGGATAAATTGCTGTATTTGTTTGATTTGAAGCGTAAAGAACTTGACATCCTAGGATTTTACCATCTCTATCTAAAGAAAAACTAGTAGAGTTTACGGGAGAACCGTCAGCCTTTACGGTTATATCAATGTCCTTAACAGTACAAAATAAATTATTTCTAAGATCGACTCTACCGTTCATGGCAAAATACAGCTCACTAAATCCATCGTTAACAGGAAATGATAATTGTTCAACAAATTTCTGCTGATCTTCTTCAAAGTCTGCAGTAGTTAATCTTTTATATGTGGCTAATTTACTCATATATTACCTATATGCCCTACTAGATTGACCTATTTCACCAGTTACAGTACAACCATTAACTCTGTAGTCTTCTCTGGCTACATTATGTGAGAATCTTATAATTATATATCTACATCGTTGACATTGTCTAGGTATATATGTCCTAAAAGGAGCAGAACTTGACAAACCGCCAAAAAATCCATCTCCAAACCCATCAACATGCCCAAAAATTCCGTTACCGTCTAAACTAAACGTAACATCGATCATTTCAGGCAATAAATCGGTTCCAAAAGAAATGGTACCATTCGTTAAGGTTCTGGTTTCAAACATCAGGGTAGCCTCCCTAACGTGTTTAAGCATCAAAGGATCGCCAAATGTAATCGGAGAGTAAGCAAATGACGATTCAAATGCTTTATAAATCTTAACATCTCCAATTAAGTAGTCTAAATCTAGGTTTAATGTTAATTTTTTTGTAACTACATTAATTGAAGCAATAATTGACTCCATTAATGTATTATTTGTAATAGGTCGATAATTATTAAATGATGTACCAATATCAGCATTAAGAATTGATACAATAAAATTGTGACATATTTTTAAATCATCAAAGTTTGAATCAACTGTATTCCAATTAGCACTAGTACCAGCAAGAGTAACTTTGGCTGGTATAGAAAAAGAAGTACTATTTATTAAAGTAATTGGATATATACCATCTATAACAGGAATCGTGTTAGTTGAGTTTATTGTAATAACTCTTCCATCTAATAGACCGTGTGGGGTTGGAGTTGTTATAATTGTAGAAGTAGCCGCAGATGCCTCAATGATAGTGCCATTTTTGCTTTCAATATTACTTTGGAATTGAGTATAATTTACCCCATAAATCATTCCGGTTTCTGGAATTACTGCCGTATCCGAATCTAACTTAATAGCCAATTTCACTAGCTGATCTCTCGGACTAATTCCTTGAATCAATTTTAATGTAGATAAATAATCATTATCAGCAACTCCACTATCTAAATCTAATTTTTCTAATAAAATATTAAAATTGGTAGTTGTTATTGTTTGATCTTGAGTTATGACATCTCCAATTGATAATCCAGTAATTGAAGACAACTTCATGGAATTTTTTGATATCTTATTTGAAGACACAAAAGAATCAACTTCTCGATCTGTATAATCTAGTCTACTAAATGTTTTTCTTTCTTGTTCAATAAATGCAACATCAGATGCGGCTAAATATAATTTATCGTTAGCTGAATTAACAATTCCTGCAACATGGCTTAATTTGTATGTAGTCCATGTATTGGTTAAAGTTGAAAATCTATATGCAATAGTAGCAACTTCATCTTCTTGTTGAGATACTGTATAAACCAAATACGAATTGTCTGATTCATACCCAACTCCCCATGTAGCAGTTTTAAAACTTGTGAAATTGGACGACTGGGTTTTTAATATGATATTATCAATTGATCTAGAAATAATAGATGCTCCACCCTCAGTTAAACTTTGAATTCCTTGAGTAGTCCAAGCATATATAACGTTATTACAAACAACGACACTATCAGCCGCTAATACGTTAAAAGAAACATCAAATAGTTCAAGCTGAAAAGGAGCACTTTCCCCAGAAATACGATATAGACCATCTTCTTTAAATACAAATAAAGAATTACGCAGGGGTAAAATTCTTAAAACAGATTTATCTTGTGCTCCAACGTCAAAGTAATTTACCGAAGGAACTGCTTCTGGTTGTTGAAATTTGGAATAATATATACGATTAGCACGTTGTTCATTTTCTGAATACACAGCAGAGGACGCTTTAATAAATTGACCAGTTGCACTATTAGCACTAGCTGCTTTTAGTATTGAAAAACTAGTAGAGTCAATTCTAGTAATTGCGTAAAGACCGTCAATATCAGATACCTCATTAGTCCCGGTGATCATAACCTGATCTCCAGTTAACATTCCATGAGGAGAGCTAGTTACTATTACAGATGTTAATGGATCTATCCCAATTGTAATACTAGTAATTGTACTATCTGACGTCGGGCTAATATCAGGATTAAATGATTGTCCAATAATGGAACTATTACCTAAAATATAGAATGCTGCAGATTGCTCTAATGTTCTAGCTTGTAAATATATCTTACCCGGAACATCATATGCAGAAGATACATAATAAGCATATACTTTTTCATTTACATTTTTATTTATGATTCTAACTAGCGACTTAGCGGTTTCATCAACTGCTCTAGCCGGGGATACTACTGTAGAAAGAAGAACGCTTAAAGTTGATTCATCTTCTGATCTACCATCTTGAACTTTATTAATACTGAAGCCAGTGTCGCCCGGATCGGAATCAGTAGCTACACCAAATGAATAGTTTTGAATAGTAACAATACTACCATCAACCGTAGGAATAAAATCACTTAAATAACTAGATAATACGTTCTTAATTTTTTGAGCAACCTTATCTGTATCAGTATCTTCAGTTGATGATATGTTAACTCTAATCCCCGTTCTGGTTGATAATGTTAATGGGTTAGCATCTTTTGGATCAACTCCATTACCGTCAACGCTAAACCAAACATAATAATCTGTCGTAGTTGAGCTAATTAAAAAATATTTAGAGTTTACTACAATAGTAGTTACCGTAACATCAGTGACTTCAGTTTGACCAGTTACAAATTGGTATGTATTTGATTTTATACCATCCGATATTGTCAATTTAGGAGGATTATTAATATCAAACGAATTAACCATATTAGTAACACCAAGCAAACTTATCAAAAGTTGTTGCCTAGTTCTGGTATTGGCATAGAAAATAGAATTACGATACCTATTTATATCTTTAGCAAAAGGAGGGGTCTCATTAGCCTGTAGAATTCCTTCCCCTGTAGCGGAGTTGGTATAAAGATTTGCTCCTCTAAAAGCATCCGGAGTAACATCTTCAACAGTTATGCTAGATAATGTCATTTCTGATTCAGTTGGGTATGCTTCATATACAAGCTGATATTCTTCATTTGGAACAAGATCATCGAATGTAGCCACTCCAGTAGCTTGAGCAACTGAAGTTCTATATATCTGAAAAAAATAGTTAGAATTAATACCCTGTGGTATAGTAATAGTTAATTCAGTAGTTGCAGTTGTTGTAATTGCAATATTATCAAATGATAATATATTAGATATAGATACTGCAGCAGTTATGCTGGTATCTAGACTACTAGCATCAACTGTGAATTCACTAGATAGTCCATCTACACTACTTAAAGTTAACCCTGTAATTGAGTCCACAACGCCAGTTACAACAATATTATCTACCCCTGTAAGACTAGCTCTAAGTTTAACTTGAATCTGATCCGCAGTATCGTCCCAATTAAGATTGTAAGAATTAAATTTTCCATACTTTAGAACGAAAAATCCTCCAGTTGGATTCGCACTAAAAGTGACTTTTTGATCTGATGATATAACTCTACTATTTTCAGCAGATAACCTAGTTAATATATCTTCTAAATATACTTGCATATTAACTAATTGATCATTCGTGGCAGGGATACTGGGGCTTGTTGGTTGAGTTAAACTTCTATATTCATTTGATGTAATTTTTGGAGAAGTAAGAGTTACTGCCCCCACTGCAGTTGTATTAAATGTAATAGTGGAATTAACTGATATAGTAGGTACACTTGGAGTGGAATTAGTTGCTATTGAAATAACTGAACTTTTAGAACTATTTGTACCAAAATTAATTGAAATTTGGGAAATGTTAGTTCCGCCGCCCACTGTAGTTATAGAGGTGTCTTGAAGACCTTTTACTTGTTTAATTATTGTTTCAACACTAGAACTACTTGAGTTATAGTTTATTGGATCAGAAATATATCCATTAAATGAAATAGTAAAAGATCCACTAGCTGCAGCCGGGGCAAGAGTTAATTTTTGAATTTCCTGTGCAGTAACTACAACTTGTCCTTTATTAATATCACCGGATGCAGTTTTAATACCAGTTGAAGTAGTTGCAGTTGTAATTGTTGAAGCCGGAGACAAAGTATTTCCAGACCCTTCAATTACTTGACTTAAATCTCCATCAATTGCAGGAAAAGTTAAAGTTAATCCTGTTCCAGAATTAATAGCCCCAGTTACAGTAACATTTTCCAATCCTGCAACAGCTCTTAATTTCTGTTGAATACCGGCAGAAAGAACGGTAGTTATTACTGGCGCGGTGGGTGTAGCAGTAAGACTACTTGTCGCAGTAATCAAAGATGGAATTCCTGTCGGTTTTATTAAAGTTAATCCAGTAGCCGAATTTACAGCTCCTGTAACAACAACATCCGATAAACCGGCTAATAATCTTAGAGCAGTTTGGATTGTTGCCGGCGTAGCGCCAGATGCCAATGCCGTAGTTGTGTTTCCAGAATATGTTAAGGTGAATGTTCCTCCAGTTGGAGTAACACTAAATGTAATTTTTTCATTTGAAACATTTAAAGAGTCGTCAAAATATATATCAGCAGTTTCAACGGTACTATATTTTAATCTAAATTTTCCAGAAGTTGGAGTGACATCAAATTTAACTGTTTGAATTTCTTGTCGAGTAGCTAATGTGAATCCTTCTAAATAAATCTTAGAACCGGGACTTAGATAACCAGAAGCTGGACCTGTAGCACTTACTGTACCAATCCCAGATTCAACAGAAGCTGATACAATTTGAAGAGGAGCCGAGGGAGTGCTAGGAGCTTGGTTTGCATATAAAATATCATTATCTAATTTAGTAGTTAACTGTAGTAGATTTGTATATAGTTCATTTGCAGTAGCATTTAATGTTAATCCTAGAATTTGTATATAATTTCTATCATTAATTCTAGCAGTAGTTCCTGTATTGTCAAATGTGTCTAGGTTTGATAGTATCCTAGTATAGTCTCTAATTAGAAAATTAATCATAGGGTTAGATACTACTAACCGTTGAGATGGAGCACCTTGAATCAAGTTAGCATTTAAATCATTGTATGCCCACAGAACTCTATAGGCAACTGCTGAATCTTGAGGAAACCATCCTCCTTGAAGGTTTGGGGCATATATAGTTTTACCTGTTAAATCTACAGCTTTAATGGCCCCAGCCGATACAACAAAGTCTGGACTAGTTGTAAAATCATCTGCATTTCTAGCAGATATCTTCTTAATCCCTTCATCTGTTGTAAAATATAAATTACCATTAGACTCAATAAACTTCATACGAAGTCCTGCTATAGTCTCAGTAAAACTTCCATCAAAAGATTGAAAGTTACCGGCACTATCTGAATCAAATTGTAAAGTAGTTGAAAAATGTCTAAGAATTCTATTACGATATGTAGTTAATTGTTTTACAGTTGTATTGTCATCTGGAAGTTCTGATCCATATAAAGAGAATCCTCTGCGCTGCTCAATGATACCATCGCGTTTAATAATAACGTTAGATGCCTCAATCAAGGCACCATCTGGTCTATCTAATTCATTTGGGGAAGTTTGTAACCCCGCTGCTTTTAATATGACAGAGCTGGACATTTAGATCCTTTATATTAACCGCGTCTACCAAAACGAATTCTTGATGATCTTAATAACCCTGTTCTATTTAATATTTTAAGAGGGGAACCTTCGACTCGACTATCAAGAATAGTAGATTGACGCTGTTCTAATTCATTAATTTTAAGATTTGCAGCTTGTAACCCTTCTTTATCTCCAAGAGATTCAAGAATTCTAGCACAAGTTCTTTCTGCTAATAAGTTATGTAAATCGGTTGGAACTTGAGGAATGATACATTGATATTGAGAACAAATATAATCACCAACTACAAAGTCATAAGGAATATCAGTTTCTTTAAATGTTAGAGAAGATGCACTAATTGCATCTGCTTGTAATAAAACATCAAAATTAAGAGTAGAATGCCCACCCTCGGCTTGCAAGATGTCTACCATTGTTCCCGGTAAGATAGAGCTTGGAATAGTATCAGTACTAGGAATATGTATAGTAATTGTTGACTGTACTTTTAGCGCAGCAGAGTTATTGGAAGCGACATACAATGATCTAGTTTTATAAAAAACAGTAATAATGTTTGATGTATTACTAGTTGAAAATTGCAATGGATCTAATAAAGAAATTGCATTAGATAAATTAGAAGCTGTAGCGGCATCACTTGTTCCAATTGCAAAATCAGTGCCCGCGGTTAAAGTATGTCCGTCTATTATTAAAACATTCCCAGCAACTAAGGTCAAATTAGATACTGTAATATCTTTAGAGAATTTTTCACAAATAGCAGCTTGATCATCCGTCACTAAAGAGTTTGGACGCATGTAGTATGTAAATACTAAATTACCGGTCGAGTTTTGAGTAACTGCAGGAGTAATAACAATTTGATTGTTTTGAACGTAATAATGAATAGGAATTGGAGTAGTATTTGAATTTACTTCAAAGAAAGATCTATCATCCGGATTGATCCTTGACATTTGAACTAGCTGCCCAGCTAAATCTCTATAAAACAAATCACGAATTCGCATACCAATTGCACGCGAAGGAATTGCATACTTAGATTGTTTTGGAACCATGGGAACTAGTTGTTCATAAACCAAGTATTCTTCATGATATTGAAGGATACTAGGAACTTGAGCAAGAAACATTTCCTCATCGGCAAACGCTAGAATGTCTTCATTTAAAAATGTAACTTGAGAAATGGGCATAGCCATTTTTCTCTTGACAGCTTCAATTAATGTATTTGAAGTATAATAAGGCTTTTTAGCCATAACTACCTCCGATTAAGCTTTAAGTGATCTTTTCTTCTCTTCTAATTTAGCAATCATTGCATCAATTTCTTCGGGAGTGTCACAGCTTTCTGAATCGTACTCATCTGAATCTTTATCTTCTTCTGATTCCTCGTCTGAAGCTTCGCCTGACTCTTCAGTATCATACTCGTCTTCGCTATCATCTTCAGAGCGACCGACAAGACTTTTAGCCATCTCTAATCCTTTTTCAAGATCAGGTTTAGACTTAGCCGCAACTGTTACTTTTTTAACGCCAGCAAGGTTACCCTTGAGCATATCTGAAGCCATTCCATGAGCTTCTTTAAGCGCAGTCATTTTGGCTTTTTTCTCAGAATCGGTCATTTTTTTCATTTTATCTTTTCCAAACATAGAAACTCTCCTGTATTACAAGTTGTTAAATTGACGTAGTAATTGCTCTAAATTTAATGATTCCAGAAACAAAACCGGTATAATTATCTGAAGTATATTGTATCTGTCCTGAAGAAGTTATTGAAAATACAACCCCAGAATCATCTCCTTGTGATTCTATGGACATACCCCAAGATGCTCCTCTTTGTATACCATTTAATGTGAATTCCTCAAATAGATCAGTAGTTGCATCTATCTCTACTGTTACCAATGCTGTAAATCCTCTGACCACCGCATTTGGAAACAAAAAGTTATGCACATTATCAGGAAGGGCTTGTGAATTCGATATGTTAAATGAAGTTTCATCAATATCGCCTGCTGATGAAATGCCATCAATTAACGCATCAACCTGAGACTTTGTATAATAACGAATATCTCCTCTAGCATCAGTATGATACTGAATATGATCATCATCTGCTAAACCCGATAATAAGCTATGCTCAGTAGCTTCTCCCGCAGGAGTGTAAAGCTGAGTACCTCTAAAATCAATGTAAGTAGCTCCATTTACACTTACAACCCTAGCATCTGGAGTATTAGTATAAGTGTTAGATTGGAATAAAACTGTACCAATTGCTACAAATTCTGCAAAAGGAAGTCCAGATAGACTAGTAATTTCAGTACTTGCCGCAGCTTTTGCTTGTGGAGCATTATTATATTGAGCAATACCTTGAATACCAACAATAGGATTTTGTTTATCGTTTGTTGCAAAAAAATGTACTAATACATAATTTGCACTACTTACTTGTGTTAACTGCCAAGATCCGCCAGCAAATTCATTGAATGGTATTCTTCCATTGACTCCTGTATATCCAGCTGTACCGCTATAGATTAAAGGAAATGCATCCGCTGCTTTTTTTCTCCATAACTGACCTTGTCTGAAAAGAATAGGAATCTGAGCCTGAGCTGCACTTGATAAAAGTATATCTTCATCTCTAATAGAGCCTTCATCAGCGGTAAACTGAGCATGTGCGTCAAGACTACCATTACCATCAGGCGTAAACCCTTGTAAGGCTAATCCTGATAAGTACCTTGCTCCAAAAGTAGTATGTAGGTATATGTGAGTTGCCCCATCCATCGTTATACCATGTCTCTCTTCTGCAAAATACGTGTGGGTATTTAAATCTGTATTCCAATAAATAACTGAAACAAAAGCATTCTGCTCAATAATATCACTACTAAATATTTGGGTAGATTCTAAAACTCCAGAAGTATTAAAGTAAATATAATGATTTCCAGCAAAGTTAGGAATCGTAATTTGTTGAGAAGTTGTTTTTGTAAACTTGGTACCTTTAATATAAAAGCTAAAAGAAGCACTAACCGGAGCTATTGTAAAAAGTCTAGATCCATCAACGAAACTTGTTGTTGAATCTGTTCTATTTAAAAATCCAGTAGGTTCTTTTGTATCTTGATAAATAGCTGTTCCTGTAGCCGCAGCTTGAATTTCAACAATAGCCGACTGTACATCGGTTGATAAAATAGTTAATGTAGGAGAAAATGGTACATCTATCGCATTTAGAGTAACTGCATTAGTTTTTCCATTAACAGAAGTAACTGGAGCTGTAGATAACTCAGTATAAACTGTTGTATTCCATCTGTATATTTTATTAGTGTCTAATGCTACGTATATAATCCCAGCCGCTCCAGTTACAGGGAATGCTGCTAAATTAGCAAACTCTAATACATCATCTGCCGATGCAGGAAGCTGAGAAAGAGGAACTTTACCTGTTCCATCAAGAGAAGCAACTCCATTTATTGCAGCTTTTTGAGTTATAGCAATTTTATTAGCAGCTAAACTATCTAAAGCTCCAGCGACATTTGATACTGCAGCGGGCCAGTTTCCTGATGTGCCCATTTTATATCCGGCATCAGTAGCAGTCGGACCGTATACAACTCTTGTTCCATTTAAAACGTCAGCAGTTTCTCCACGATGTACGTTCATTAATTGATAAAAACACGTTCCTGTTTTATTTAAAGCAACAAAACTTAAATCTGGTTTTTGTAGTGAAACATTTGAAAGACTTAATACATTGGTAGCAGTTAAAGTAGCAGTTGAATTAAAAAATCCAGTCTGAGTAATTCCCCACAACCCAGTAATTGCCAAAGCACCGGCGGTATGAGTAAGACCGTAGATACCATACGTATCATATATTCCCACAGCAATATTTGCACTATTTACAATAACATTCGCGTAACTAAGCTTACAACGATACATTAACACAGACGATCCAGCTACTGGAGTTCCTGCGATATTTAAAGTACCTTCGATTGTACAATCTACAAATTCGATAAAATTTCTATAAGTACTGGTTAAATTCACCCCTGTTCCAACTGCTCCAGCAATTGACCCATTCACAAAACCACAATTCTCAAATAAATGTCTTCCCTGAGTATCATTGATAATTAAAGCATAACCAGAAGTTGGATTAAACTCAATATCTTGAACACGAACTCTAGTTGTTTGAGATCCACTAATTGTCAAACTACCGATAATTTTAAAAGGTGCAGATGATGTATTATTTCTAACCGCTGGCATAATATATAAATTAGATACAGCATTACTTACCGTGATATTTTCCACAATGTTAATATCATTTTTCAAATGAATTAAAATTGCAGTATTACCACCAATAGTTTGCAATTGAGCAGCGTTTACTGCTGCTTGAGTGGTTTTAAATGGTCTATATGGAGATCCGTCTGAGGTAGCTCCAGTGAAATCGTAATTAACATGTAATTCATGGTAATACGTAGAGGCTTCAAA
>Ga0247722_10000786_pt1 | contig 18458 bp, 15 predicted proteins | sample MSEWelMarce3H_FC_FD_189094 | JGI IMG/M metagenome (GOLD analysis project Ga0247722, IMG submission 189094) | Subsurface sediment microbial communities from gas well in West Virginia, United States - MSEEL Well Study Marcellus 3H_FC | ecosystem: Environmental > Terrestrial > Deep subsurface >... | reverse complement strand
GTTTTTCTTTGCTCCGCTTCTGTTGCGTCGCACACTTGTACTTTTTTTTCTTTATTCAGCGGTTGGCATGGGGTAAGTTAAATGGTAAGGTGAAAGATTTTAGTTTTCCCGGACAAAACATTGTAAACCTCGTGTTTTTATTTGTGGCCCTTGCGGGTGCTGCTTGGCTTATTGTAGACCCTTCTCAAAACTTTGTATTGTATGTAATATTGATTTTGTCATTACTGTATGGTGTATTGTTTGTATTGCCCATCGGTGGTGCAGACATGCCTGTGGTTATCTCATTGCTCAACAGTTTTACCGGTGTGGCTGCGGCTTTCGGCGGATTTTTGTACGACAATAAAGTAATGCTCACCGGAGGTATATTGGTAGGTGCTGCGGGCACATTGCTCACTATATTGATGTGTAAGGCCATGAATCGTTCTTTGTTGAATGTATTGGTGGGATCTTTTGGTGGTAACAAAAATGCAGCAGCGGCGGGTGCAACAGGAGCACAGGGTAACTATAAAGAAATATCATTGAGCGATACTGCCATGGTAATGAGTTATGCCAACAAAGTGATCATTGTGCCTGGTTATGGATTAGCCGTAGCGCAGGCACAACATGCATGCCATGAACTGGAAAAAATATTGAACGAAAAAGGTGTGGAAGTTACTTACGCCATTCACCCTGTTGCTGGTCGTATGCCAGGCCACATGAACGTTTTATTGGCTGAGGCAGATGTGCCCTACGAAAAATTGCAGGAGATGGAACAAGTAAACGATGAATTTAAAAACACCGACGTGGTATTGATATTGGGCGCAAATGATGTGGTGAACCCAGCTGCAAAAAACGATCCAACATCGCCTATTTATGGTATGCCCATCTTAGAAGTAGAGTTGGCTAAAACGGTGATCGTAAACAAACGCAGTATGAAGCCAGGATATGCAGGTATCGAGAACGAACTCTTCTTTCAACCTAAAACTTCGATGCTGTTTGGCGATGCCAAAAAAGTATTACAGGAATTGTGTGCAGAAGTGAAGGCGATATAATGTAGCTATCATTCATTTATTCTTTTGTTGCCAGCAGCAAAACAATCTCCAACATTGTTGTGAACTTGTTCTGTTATCCATTCTTTTTAGTAAAAAGAATCGATAACCTCACTTGTACTGCATGGATTTGTGGAGCAGGCATCTGTTTCTGTTTAAAATGGTACTCTAAATGTAATATCTTCCCAAGCTTTCTATTTTTTATAGCATCTGCTTGTCTATTTTTGCCAGATTAAAATTTTCTATTTGTCAACAGCACTACCATCAGCATTGATTCATTCTTTACAGGGTGTTCCTGGCTTTGATGAAGCATCGTTTACTGCTGTGCATGCTTCTGCCGACCTGTTGGTATCAGTTAGAATGAATGCCGCAAAAATTCAAGACCCTACCTCGATTCCTTTTTTAGAAAATTTGCTAGCCCAAAAAGTTCCGTGGAGTTTAAATGGATACTATTTAAAACAACGACCGGTTTTTACCATCGATCCGCTGTTTCATGCGGGGGCATATTATGTGCAGGAAGCGAGCAGCATGTTTGTAGAACAAGCCCTTCGGCAAACTTGTGATTTGACACAGCCCTTGAAGGTATTGGATTTGTGTGCAGCGCCGGGTGGTAAATCAACACTTATTCAATCCTTATTACACCCAGATAGTTTGTTGGTGAGCAATGAAGTCATTAAAACTCGTGCAGGTATTTTAGTAGAAAATATGAGCAAATGGGGTGCTGCCAATGTGGTGGTGACTAACAACGATCCACGTGATTTTAAAAAAATACCTGCTTTTTTCGATTGTATTGTTATAGATGCGCCTTGTAGCGGCAGTGGTTTGTTCAGGAAAGATCCCAATGCTATAGCAGAATGGAGCGAACAAAACGTGGCACTCTGTAGCCAGCGCCAGCAAAGGATCCTGGCCGATGTGTTGGATACATTGAAACCAGGAGGCGTACTTGTTTATTCAACTTGTTCTTATTCTACAGCAGAGGATGAGGACATTGCAGACTGGGTGAAAGAGCATGCTGCATTGAGTAATATTCGCTTATCGATAAATGAGGATTGGGGTATTGTAGAAACGATTTCGAATAAACATCAATGTTATGGTTATCGCTTTTATCCAGATAAAGTGAAAGGGGAGGGATTTTTTATCACGGTGTTTAAAAAGGAATCAGGAGCAGAAACAGTGAGTTTTAAAAAAGCGGCTGTTAAACCAACACTTGCTAGTAAAAGGGAACAGGAAATTGCAGCAGCTTACCTCACACCCGATCAGTCATATAGCTTTTTAAAATTTCAAGACGATGTATTGGCCATTCCAGCTGTGCTGTTAGAAGATGTGTTGACTTTACAGCAAAATCTCTATATCAAAAAAGCGGGAGTGAACATGGGCAGTATCATTCGCAACGAATTAATTCCTTCACATGAATGGGCGTTGAGCAAAGTGGCGGCAGGCGTTATACCGAGGGTGCCGATAAACGAAGCTACCGCGCTCGATTATTTAAGGCGAAAAGATATTGCTGTCGATACCCAGATTCGTGGCTGGGCCCTACTGGAATATGGAGGATTACCACTTGGACTGGTTAAAATACTTCCCAATCGGCTAAACAATTACTATCCCAAAGAGTGGCGGATTCTTAACAAATAAGGATGGTATCTACCAACTAATTTTTGCATCTTTGTAACACACCTAATTGAAATAAATGAAACGTATATTGATATGGTTCCTGTTAAGTATGCCTTTTGTAGCTTCGGCTCAAAAAACACATACGGTTGCAGCTAAAGAAAGTTTTTATTCTATAGGTAGATTGTACAACGTGCATCCTAGAGACTTGGCTACCTACAATAATATTGATTTTGAAAAAGGACTTTCGATTGGCCAGGTGATTAAAATTCCACCTGCTTCAAAGGCAGCGCCCATGCCAGACGTGCCTGTACAAACCAATACGCCATTGCCTGTTGCTAAAGAACAGCCAACAAAAAAAACGACTGGGGCAACCTCACCCATTTATCATACCGTGGCTCCGAAGGAAGGTTTATATGGTATCAGTAAAAAGTACAATGCCAGCATTGAAGACATCAAAAAGTGGAACAGCCTTAGCAGTGATGCACTCAGCATCGGTATGAATATTATTGTTGGATACAGTGAAGACGCAGCGCCGGTTGCGGTAAAACCAGTGCCGCAGAAAGCTCCCGAACCCAAAAAGGAAGTGGAAGTGAACGAAGAGCCAAAGCCTTCTGTTACCACAACGGTGACTCCAATATCCAAAGAAGTGCCAGCTCAAAAAACAAACAATGGGTTTAATGGTGGATTCTTTAAACCTTATTTTACAAAACAAGCGGCTACCGAACAAAACAACAAAGATGAAGGCACTGCCGGCATTTTTAAAAGTATGAGTGGCTGGGAGGATGGGAAATATTATTGTTTGCACAATACTGCGCCAGCGGGTTCTTTTGTAAAAATTACCCATAAGGGCACTAATAAAGTGGTGTATGCAAAAGTGTTGGATCTGATGCCGAACCTGAGCCAAAATACTTCACTCGTTATACAGATAAGTTCAGCTGCAGCTGCAGAGTTGGGTGTTACAGGCACCAGCTTTGATTGCGAAATTGTATATTGATCACCATCATAAAATTAGTTAAGGCTCCACATGTGGAGCCTTTTTTATGCGATCTACATTTCTCAAAATGAGGAGCGTAGTATTATGATTGTTTCGAATCAGGAAAACGATAACCTCTTAAGAAATCGGCAACGGGCATTCTCTTTTTTCCTTCCAATTGCAAATCCAACACTGCCATATAACCATCTAAACAAGCGAAATGTAAAAAGGTCTTTTCATCGGAATGCAGTGTACCAGGTGAGGGAATTGTATTCGCAATAATTTTTTGAGCGGTGTAAATTTTTAATTTTTTGCCGTGTAAAAATGTGAAGGCGGCAGGGTAGGGCGATAAACCACGAATGAAATTGTGTACTGATTCAGTTGTTTGATTAAATTTTATTTCGCAGGTTTCCGTAAAAATTTTAGGCGCGTGTTTCAAAGATTCTCCAGATGCATTATCGGCAAATATTTGTGGTTTTTCCTGAATGCTTCCATCTGCCAATCCCTTTACTGTTTTTACCAATACAGCGGCTCCCAGTTCCATCATGCGATCATGCACCATTGATACATTGTCGTCATTAGCAATCGGAAAAGATTCCTGTAATAAAATATCTCCGGTATCTATTTCATGTTTTAGTTTAAACGTGGTAACACCGGTTTCTTTTTCACCATTGATCACCGCCCAGTTAATGGGTGCGGCACCCCTGTATTGTGGCAATAAACTGCCATGTAAGTTTACAGAACCCATCTTTGGCATATTCCATACTACTTCTGGCAACATTCTAAAAGCTACTACTATCTGGAGATCGGCTTCGAGTGAACGCAACTCATTAATAAATTCTGGATTTTTTAATTTTTCTGGTTGCAAAACATGGAGGCTATGCTCCACTGCGTATTGTTTTACTGCACTCTGTTGCAATTGCATTCCCCTCCCTCCCGGCTTATCGGGTGCTGTAACAACGCCTACAATGTTACAGCCTGCTTTTACCAATGCATCTAACGAGGCTACTGCAAAAGCTGGGGTTCCCATAAAAACAATGCGGAGTTCGGTAAAATTTTTGCCTGCCATGAATGTAAAATAAATGAGCCGTAAAGTTATCCATTTTTGATGGGTATCATAGCATCGAAAGGCTGTTTTGAATTGCTATGATTCACAAATTATTCTAAACAACAAATAAAATTTGTATTTAGCGAACATCTTCATACAGTAAATATTTTTTTCGGATTGCTTTGTACTTCATCAATGCGGGTTCCCAACTAGCCCTGATCTCGGCTTCGCTTTTGCCTTCAATGATTTGTTTTTTCAAATCATCTGTTCCAGCCAGTTTATCGATAAAATTATTTTTTAAGAAGAAACTGTCTTTACCCGGAAACAATTCATATGCCTTCAACAAATGCTTTAATTGTATTTGATTGTTTACCGCTTTCAATACCGCTGCTTTTGTACCACTTAAATTCCAGCCGTAACACTGCTGAAAAAAACATTTGCTGTTTTTTGCTCCTGCATTTGGTTTGGGGGTAAAGGCATATAAGTTTTTGGGTAATGTGGGATGACCAAAAATTTGAAAAGGTTTGTCTGTCCCCCTGCCTTCACTCAACACCGTGCCTTCAAAAAAACAAGTAGAAGGATACCAATAGATACTTTGCATATCCTTTAAATTGGGTGATGGCATCACTGGCAATTCGTATATGGTTTGATGCGTATAACCCTTGCATTTTATCACCTGCACATGAAAGGGTGTATCTGCAGTAGGGGTTGTTGAAACATTGTAGCTGTTAATGTTATTGGCTTTATCACTCAACCATTTTTCTCCCATCAGCATCATACTGTACTCCCCAATGGTGAGGCCGTGTACAACCGGAATGGCTTGCATGCCCACAAAGCTTTTGAATTTTTTATTCAGCACAGGGCCGTCTACATAAAATCCATTCGGGTTTGGCCTGTCAAGTACCATTAATGGTTTGTGCAATTCGATACAAGCTTCCAGCAAGTATTCAAGTGATGAAATGTAGGTATAAAAACGCACGCCTACATCTTGCACATCAAACACTACAACATCTACATTGGCTAAATCTTCCGAAGTAGGTTTTTTATGGTTGCCATAAAGGCTAACGATAGGAATACCTGTTTTTTTATCAATTTGATCGCCTACATGCTCACCTGCATCTGCATCTCCTCTAAAGCCATGTTCTGGTCCAAAAATCTTAACAATCTTGATACCAGATTTCAACAACGTATCAACCAAATGCGTTTTGCCTACCACCGAAGTTGGGTTGGCAAAAATGGCCACTTTTTTGTTTTTTAGCAGGGGTAGGTACACTTCCATTCGGTCGGCACCCGTTTGCACTTTTTCGGCAGGTTGTGTTTGAGCACACACTGATAAAGAATTGATTGTAATTACAATAGCTAGCATCAATAGTTTCATACAGCTAAGTTGCACAAATCTTTTGAAATGGATTAGCCTTTTATCATTTACTTTGCATTTTTAATGCTCTATTCAACAGAGATATATTTATCAACTATCCGGCCCTGCCGGGGTTTCGGAACAAAAAAACAACTATGGCACAAGTAAAACACGGAGATGTAGTAAGAGTGCACTACACAGGTAAATTGGTTAGCGGAGATCAGTTTGATTCTTCTGTAGGCAGAGAGCCACTAGAATTCACCGTTGGCGCAGGTATGATGATCAAAGGATTCGATGACGCTATGCCAGGTATGGCGGTGGGCGAAAAGAAAACAGTAAACATACCAGCAGCTGATGCTTATGGCGAAAAAGATCCCAATGCCATTATTGAATTTCCAAAAGAAAATGTGCCTGAAGACATGAAATTGGAACCAGGTATGCAGCTCACCCTTAGCAACGAGGCTGGCCAACCATTCCCTGTTGTGGTGGTAGAAGTAAAGGAAGAAGTGATTGTTTTAGATGCCAACCATTTTTTGGCCGGACAAGAATTGGTATTCGACATTGAATTGATAGAATTAGTAATTGACTAATTTTTCCCTATAAATTTATAGAAAGCAGCTCCATTATGGGCTGCTTTTTTTTACCTAAAAGCTGGTTCCTTATTCATTAATTTGCAGAAAAAGAATGCACTCATGATACAAATTGACAAGAACGAACTCACCCAACGCTTCATGCGTTATGTGCAAATAGATACACAAAGTGATCCAAATGTGAACAGTTTCCCAAGTACCGAAAAGCAAAAAGACTTGAGTCAATTGTTGGCGGCAGAATTAACAGCAATGGGTATCAACAATGTGGAAACAGATGTGTATGGTTATGTGTATGCCAGCCTCCCTGCTAACAGTACTAAAATAAATATTCCAGCTATTAGTTTTTGTTCGCATGTAGATACTGCGCCCGATTGTAGCGGCAGCAACGTAAAACCCATACTGCATCAACAATACGATGGAAAGGATATCGTGCTGCCAGATGACAACAGTCAGGTATTGAGTAGCAATAGATTTCCTTATTTGCAGCAACATATTGGGCAGGATATTATCACTGCAAGTGGACTTACGTTATTGGGTGCAGACGACAAAGCAGGCGTTGCCATCATCATGCAAACGGTACAAACCCTGTTAGATCATCCATCCATTTTGCACGGTGAGATTCGGATCGTTTTCACCCCAGATGAAGAAGTGGGAAGAGGAACTGCTAAAATTGATATGCAAAAAGTGGGCGCCCAGTTCGGTTATACTTTAGACGGAGGCGAAATAGGAAGTTTAGAAGATGAAACTTTTAGCGCCGATGGTGCTACCATTACCATCGAAGGCGTGATCACTCATCCGGGTTATGCCAAAAATAAACTGGTAAATGCCATGAAAATTGCAGGTGAAATATTAGCCAGTTTGCCGCGCAACGAATGGAGTCCTGAAACTACTGATGGGAAAGAAGGGTTTGTTCATCCGGTATCACTCAATGGTATTTCAGAAAAAGCTACTATCGGATTTATTGTAAGAGATTTTTCAACACCCGCACTAGAGGCTCATCATGAAAGATTGCGTTCCCTAGCACAGGCCGTTGTTGACAAATATCCTGGCGCTACCATGGTATATCAAGCCCAGGAGCAATACAGAAATATGTACGATGTGTTGCAACAATTCCCACAAGTGGCGGAATATGCAGCTGCAGCTATCGAAAGGACTGGTTTGCATGTAAAAAAAGAAAGCATTCGTGGAGGTACAGATGGCAGCAGGTTAAGTTATATGGGTTTGCCTTGCCCCAATATTTTTACAGGTATGCAAAACATTCACAGCAAGTTAGAATGGGTGAGTGTAAAGGATATGGTAAAGGCAGTTGAAACCTTGGTACAACTGGCTGCTATTTGGGAAGAGCGAACTGTATAAGTACAAATAGACATTTTCTTTTATCAAAATGTATTATCTTTCAAAAAAATTATTTAGTTATGGATTACTTATTTGATTATTGGTACATCATTGTGATTTTGTTTCTGATTTACAGCGGTTTGTTTACCGTAAATCAGGGCACTATTGCTGTGATCACTCGATTTGGAAAATATGTGGGCAATCACCGCCCAGGCCTGCGTTTTAAGCTTCCTGTGATAGACCAGATTTACAAAAGGGTAAGTATCCAGAACCGCTCTGTAGAATTAGAATTCCAGGCAGTTACCATCGATCAGGCGAATGTATACTTTAAGTCGATGTTGTTGTATGCCGTGCAGAATTCAGAAGATGAAACCATCAAAAAAGTAGCCTTTAAATTCATAAGCGATAAAGACCTGATGCAAGCCTTGGTACGTACCATTGAAGGTAACATCAGGGCATTTGTGGCTACCCGCAAACAAGCAGAAATATTAGGATTGAGAAGAGATATTGTAGAGTTTGTAAAAGAACACGTAGATGCTTCACTCGAAGATTGGGGGTATCACCTGTTAGATTTGCAGATCAATGACATAACCTTTGATCAAGCCATTATTGAAAGTATGAGCAAGGTCGTTGCGAGTAATAATTTAAAAGCAGCTGCTGAAAACGAGGGCCAAGCTTTACTGATTACTAAAACTAAATCTGCAGAGGCAGAAGGTAATGCCATCAAAATTGCGGCAGAAGCTGAAAGACAAGCGGCACAATTGCGGGGACAGGGTGTTGCGTTGTTCAGAGAAGAAGTGGCGCGTGGTATGAGCCAGGCAGCATCAGAAATGAAGCAAGCCAACTTGGATACCAACGTAATCCTGTTCAGTATGTGGGTAGAAGCCATCAAAAACTTTGCTGAATATGGCAAAGGGAATGTGATATTCTTAGACGGCGGTAGTGATGGTATGGAGAAAACCATGAAACAGATCATGGCCATGACACAACTGGAAAAAGAAAAGCTTTAATGCACATCAACTCATTTATACATAAATGTGCTGTATTTTTACAGCACATTTTTTTTACAACATTATGCCACATTTTATACAAACAACACCATTCGTAGTACCTACTACCGATGGGAAATTAATAGAAGAACACATAGGCTATGCAAGCACGGGCGAATCTGAACACAGCATTGCAAGAATGGTAGCGCCTCCTGGTTGGGCAGAGCCTTTTCAACAGCCCTCGTTTGATGAATACACACTTGTAAACAAAGGTAAAAAACAGTTTGAAGTTGATGGAGAAACGGTGGTGTTGGCTGCCGGACAAAGTATGCTTATAAAAGCAGGTAGTCGTGTACGTTATAGCAATCCTTTTGAGGAGCCCTGTGAATACTGGAGTATTTGTATTCCAGCATTTTCTATTGAAACCGTTAAAAGAGATGGATTAAGTGAATAAGCATGGCGCTTTATTAACAATTTATTGTGCAGCGTTTCCCGATTTGTTTCGTTTCATTGTAGGGCATTCTCGTAAAATGGCATAATATTGGTCTAAATTAACAATAACCTTAAATAGTAATTCCTCATATGTTTGACATCTTCCTACAAACAGACAGTACCTCCGCAGCATCGGCCGTTATTCAAACAGAATCCGTTTGGACCTTACTCACCAAAGGTGGTGCTTTGATGATTCCTTTGGGGATCTTATTTGCATTGGCTGTTTACTTTTTCATAGAAAGATTATTGGTGATAAAAAAAGCAGGACAGCTAGATGAAAATTTCATGAGCATCATCAGAGATCATATAGTAAATGGAAACGTATCTGCCGCTAGAAGTCTGGCCAAAAACACCAATAATCCTGTTGCTAGAATGATCGATAAAGGCCTTCAGCGTATTGGCAAACCAATAGACGCTATTGAGAATAGCATGAACAATGTAGGGAAGCTTGAAATGTATAAAATGGAAAGGAATCTTACCATGCTATCAGTGATTGCTCGTTTCGCGCCATTGTTTGGATTTGTGGGTACAATAGTAGGGTTGGTGTTGTTGCTTAAACAATTTGCCACCATCAGCAATCCATCTATCAGCCAGATTGCAGATGCGATGTATGTAAAATTGATTACTTCTGCCACAGGGCTCATTATTGGTATGTTGGCTTATTTGGCACACAGTTATTTGGATACACAGATCAGCAGAACGGCTAATAGAATGGAAGCAGCCAGTAGTGAACTCATCGATATTTTACAGGAACCAACTAGATAGTTATTCCTGTTTCGGCCATGAACTATTGTACCTGATTCAACCTAATTACACAACATGAGTTTAAGAAAAAATAAATTACGCGACGAACATTCTGAGGTAGATACCGGTCCGTTGAACGACATTCTGTTTATTCTCCTGATGTTCTTTTTGATGATATCTACACTCGCTAATCCGAATGTGATTAAAATGAGTGTGCCAAGGTCTAAAAGTGATACCAAACAAAAACAAAGTGTGGTGGTAAGTGTAGACAAAGATAAAAATATTTATGTAGGCTCTAAATTGATACCACATGATTCGCTTGAATCTGTTTTGAGAAAGTACATCAATGAAGGCGATAGCATTAAGCCAGCCGTAGTAATCAATGCCGACTCAGTAGCACAATGGGGAGAAATTGTAAATGTGATGAAAGTAGCGCGTAAGTTGGGGGCCACCACCTCTGCAACTGTTACAGGCGGTGAGTAGCTATCACCATTCTTTCCTTATCGAAAAAATCTTTTACTACCCTGGCATCAAATCCCTGTTCCATAAAAACGGAAGCCACTTCATAGGCATATTGCCAGTGGGTTTCCAAAAAAATAGATCCATCTTCGGCTAAATGCTTAGTAGCAAACCGGGCAATTTTTTCATAAAAAATCAAAGGGCTTTCATTTTCTACAAACAAAGCAACGGCAGGTTCATGTGCCGTTACGTTTTTATCTAACAATTCTTTTTCTGCAATTGGAATGTAAGGAGGATTGCTGATAATGAGTTCGTAAGTACCCAGCGAATTCCAGTTTTTTTCATCCAAAAAATCCATTAAAATAAACTCAATGGCAGTTTGATGTTGGGATGCATTTGCTTTGGCTATCTCTAGGGCAGCATTGCTTACATCGATGGCGGAAACCATTGCCGATGCACATTCTTTTTTGATGCTGATGGGAATACAACCCGATCCTGTGCCAATATCCAATACGGTTTGTTTGTTTTGCACTACCATACAATCAATGGCAAGTTGCACCAGTTCGGCTGTTTCTGGCCTAGGTATGAGGGCATCTGCCGTTACTTTCAAATGCAGGTTTCGAAACCAGGCTTTTCCGGTAATATGTTGTATGGGAACATCTTGTTTTAACTGAGCTAAGGCCGCTAGCATGGCTGTTTCAGTAGCGGTGTCTATCGTCTCATGCTCATTCGATAAAATAAAAAAACGGTCTTTTCCGGCTATCTCTTCCAGGCAAATACGGCTGATAGCAACAGCTTCATCCATCCCATATTGTAGGGTGAGCTCATTCAAAAAAAGACTGTACAATTCTTTCCAACGCATGCTCACAAACTTAGTTTATTTTTACACACTTTGGCAAACCATTCACTATACATGCAACGTTGTATGCAGCTGGCTCAATTGGGTGCAGGGAATGTTGCGCCCAACCCAATGGTAGGCGCGGTATTGGTGTATGATAACAAGATTATTGGCGAGGGTTACCACCAACAGTATGGGGCAGCCCATGCAGAAGTGAATTGTTTTAACAGCGTTTCTCCTGCAAACCAACACCTCATAAATGCAAGCACTTTGTATGTGTCGCTGGAACCATGTAATCATTTTGGTAAAACACCCCCTTGTGCTGATCTCATCATTCAGCATCGGGTTCCACATGTGGTGATAGGCAGCAGGGATCCCTTTGCTGCTGTAGATGGTAAAGGAATAGCTAAATTGAGAGCAGCTGGTATCATTGTGACGGAAAATATTTTACAGCCAGAAGTCTTTAATTTGAACAAACGTTTTTTTACATTTCATACAATAAAGCGCCCATGGGTATTGTTAAAATGGGCTCAAACTGCAGATGGTTACATAGCTGCGGAAAATTACAAACGACTGGCTATCAGCAACGCATACACGAACCGTTATACGCATCAATTAAGGTCTACAGAAGCTGCTATTTTGGTGGGATTTAAAACAGCATTGCTCGATGACCCCATGCTCAATAGCAGGTACGGGTTTAGTAATCATCCTGTTAGAATTATTATAGATGAGGCATTGCAGTTACCCACAACTGCAGCAGTTTTTGCCAACACAGCCCCAGTGATTGTTATTAACCGTGTAACCGAAAAACAAGAAGGTCATATTCACTATGCCAAAGTTCAGGAAGGAGTTTCATTGCTTTTGTTCCTGATGAAATTATTGTACAATAAAAAATTATTATCGCTCATTGTAGAAGGCGGCGCCCATACGTTGCAGTCGTTTATTGATGCTGGTTTGTGGGACGAAGCGCTGGTCATCAACAACAAAACTTTATTTCAAAAAAAGGGAATATCCGCACCTACACTTCACCATCAGCAATTAACGAATGAGTGTACGATTGAATCAGATTTGCTTTCCACTTATAAAAATCCTTTGGCATGATCTATTTATTAGGAAGTATTTTGCTGTCTTCTTACCTTACTATCGCATTCAAATGGTGCGATCGTTTTAAGATCAATAAAATTCAAGCCATTTTATTCAACTATCTCACCTGTGCCATTACCGGTAGCATGGTGATTGGAGCTGTGCCAGATTACGCACATTACTCATTAGAACCTTGGTTTAAATATGCTTTAATAATGGGGGCTTTGTTTTTTGTAACCTTTAACCTAATTGCACTCGCTGTACAAAAAAGTGGATTGGCGGTAGCATCGGTTGCCAGCAAATTATCACTCATCATTCCCTTTATTGTTTCTATTTTTTTATACAATGAAACAGCCGGCTGGTTAAAACTTGCAGGCATCGTGCTGGCCCTAATTGCAGTGGTGCTTACCCTCTACCCATCTAATAAAATCAACAACACAGCACAAAAAACTTCGGGTATTTCTTTCGATAAAATTATTTTGCCTTTGATGGTTTTTGTTGGAACAGGTATAGTAGATACCATGGTGAAATATGTACAGCATCATTTTATCACAGATGTTAACAAAGATGATTTTCTTATCAGTTGTTTTTCTGCTGCATTTGCAGTTGGGTTTTTATTCTTGGTCATTCAACTGCTTCGAAAAAAAGAAAGTTTTCAACCTGTATCGGTGCTTGCTGGTATAGCCATCGGCATTCCCAATTATTTTTCTATTTGGTGTTTGGTGAGGGTACTTAAAAATTTTGGAGACAGCAGTTCTGTGATTATTCCTATTAACAACATGGGTATCGTACTTTTTAGCGCTATTGTAGCATGGTTGGTCTTCAAAGAAAAATTAACCACCACTAATTGGTTTGGTATAGCTTTGTCGATAGCAGCCATTCTGATGATTGCGTTAGCTTAACAAAGGAAATATGGAATTTTACAATACAATTGCACAGGAGGCACAGGCCGAATTCAAAGACAGAGGAAGCAGGTTCATTGCTTATGCCTTTCCCATTTCGAATACAGATGACGTGAAAAAAAACCTGGCTGCTTTAAAAAAAGAACATCCCAAAGCAGTGCACCATACTTTTGCATACCGAATAGGGTTGGATGGAAACCAGTTCCGCACAAATGATGATGGTGAACCTTCAGGAACGGCGGGTAAACCCATTATGGGACAAATTGATAGCAAACAGGTAACCAACACCTGTATTGTAGTGGTTAGATATTTTGGAGGTACTTTATTGGGCGTACCCGGTTTGATCAATGCCTATAAAACTGCGGCTTCTTTGGTGTTGCAGGTAGTGCCTGTGGTTCAGAAACCCATTATGAGCCGGTTTTCAATACAATTCGACTATACCCAAATGAACGATATTATGCTGATTGTAAAGCAGTTAAATGGAATAGTATTGAGACAAGAACAACAATTGTTCAGCAGCATGGATGTTGAAGTTCCTCGGCGTAGATCGGACGAATGGAAGTATAAAATCAACAATTTGCGGAACGTTCATTTTGTAGATTTATTATAAATGGTATTTTTTTTTGCAATTTTTGTGGCAGTTTTAACATATTGTTTTAAATTTAGCCCACAACTATCTGCAAATCATGAAAAAATGTACGATTCTACTACTAATGTTGGGTATACTCAATATTTATAACTCCCACGCACAACAACTTCATTTTACCAGTCAGTACCTACAGCACAACGCTATGTATAACCCGGCCGCGGCAGGTATTGCCAATAAAAACATGGTGGGTGCCTCGTATCGCAGCATGTGGTCTTCGTTCCCTGGAAACCCACGCACATTTATGTTATATGGAGATGTGAAACTCGATAAACTCAAAGCCGGTATCGGTGCATATCTGTACCGAGACGAAACCGGACCTACCAGCAGAACAGGTGCCCAGTTAGCTTATTCCAAACACATTGTTTCTCAAGATGGGAAACACAAGGTTGGCCTTGGTTTAGAACTCCGTGCTTTACAATTTGCGATAGACAGAAGTAAATTGACGGGTTCGCTCGGTAGCGACCCTGTTTTAGCAGGTGCTGAAAACAAACTAGGGTTAGATGCTGGTGCAGGTGTGTACTACACCAACGACAAACTCAGTGTAGGCGCCGCCGTTAGTCAGCTGATTCAATCGAAATTAGAACTGGCCAATGTACCTAACTCCAACCAGGGCGGAAAGTTATACCGTCATTATAATATTACGGCTAACTATAGATTTAATACCGGAGAAAACATCTACCTCATTCCAAATGCATTGGTGAGGGTGATTGAAAATTCTCCAAGTGAGTATGAATTTGGGATGAATGTAAATTACCAGGATAATCTCTGGTGGGGACTAAACTGGAGAGTAAAACAAGCCTGGATATTACAAGCTGGCTTCAGACTAGCTCAAAGCGTTGGCCTTACCTATAGTTACGATTATTATCAAACACCCATCAGCATCTTCACCGGTGGTTCTGGAGCCCATGAAATTGGGCTGCGTTTTGATTTTAAAAGGTCAAACAACTAATTCACCATCAATTATTGCCAGCATATTTACCAGCAATTTAAAAAAACTAATACAATGAATAATTATCAAACTTTATTATACAGGCTCAAGAACATTCTAAGCCCTTTTTTACTACTTATAGGCTTGTTGTTTTCATCTGCCATTACACAAGCACAGGCGCCCACCAACGATGATCCTTGTGCAGCTGTTGTATTGCCAGTTTCTGGTACCTGTACCTATCAAACTTTTACCACATTAAATTCAACTCCATCTACCGGTTACCCTGCTCCCGGTTGCGCAGCATTTCTTGGAGATGATGTTTGGTTTCAAATAACAGTACCCGCAGGTGGTGCCATCATTATAAATACTATTCAAGGGGGTATTACCGATGGTGGTATGGCCTTGTACAGTGGTGATTGTAATACCATGGCTTTAATAGAATGCGATGACGATGACAGTGAAAATGGCTTGATGCCATTGATTAACAGAACCGGCCTCACACCCGGTAGCACAGTGTTTGTGCGTTTTTGGAAATACAATGGGGGCGTAGGTGGAACTTTTGGTATTTGTGTAACTACACCACCGCCACCACCCGCAAATGATGCATGCGCTAATGCAGTTCCTTTAACAGTGAACCCCTCTTTTATTTGTACGGCCACTGCTACAGGAACCACCATTTCAGCCACGGCCTCAACCGGCGTACCTGTACCAAGTTGTGGTGCTACAGGCGTAGCAGATGATGTGTGGTATAGATTTGTGGCTACCAATGCAAATCACCAAGTTTCTTTAACAGGCGTTACTGGTACTACCACAGATATGGTGATGGCAGTATACAGTGGAACCTGTGCAGCCCTAACACAAGTAGCTTGTTCTGATCCAAATATCTTGAATGTAACAGGGCTTATTGTAGGGCAAACTTATTATGTTCGGGTATGGACTTTCCCTTCCACAAATGTGGGTGCGAATTTTACAATTTGTATAGGGACACCGCCACCACCCCCAGCCAACGACAATTGCACAGGTGCAATCCCACTTACCGTAAATTCTAATTTATTGTGTGCTGTAACTACTTTGGGTAGTACTGCATCTGCATTGCCTTCTACAGGAGTGCCGGCACCCAGCTGCGGAGCTACTGGCGTTAACGACGATGTTTGGTATTCTTTTGTAGCCGTTCAACCTTTTCATACGATCAGCTTAACCGGAATCAGTGGTATTGTTACTGACATGGTAATGGCTGTTTACTCAGGTGCCAACTGCGGTGCTTTAACCGAGCTACAATGTTCTGATCCCAATTCAATGTCGTTGAACGGATTGGTGCCGGGCCAAACTTACTATGTTCGAGTGTGGACCTTTACCGCCACCGTTGGTAGTTTTGCCAATTTCACCATTTGTGTAGGTACACCGCCACCGCCACCCGCTAATGATGATGCATGTAATGCCATCACCTTGAATGTGGGCGAAAGTGGGGTTTGTAACTTTCAAACTTTTACCAACCAAAGCGCTACAGGTTCTAATGTACCAACTCCTGGTTGCGCCGCATATTCAGGCGGTGATGTTTGGTTCAAACTAACTGTACCATGTACCGGTTCTATTATTATTGATTCTCGCCCGGGCGTAATGACCGACGGTGGAATGGCCATCTATAGTGGCACTTGTGGCAATCTTACTTTCATTGAATGTGATGATGATGATAGCCCGAATGGTTTAATGCCCCGCATCAGCAGAACTGGTTTGGTTCCTGGAAGTACCCTTTGGGTTCGCTTTTGGGAATTTGGAAACGATAACAATGGCACTTTCGACATTTGTGCATCAATTCCACCACCACCACCACCCGCTTCTTCCTGTGCTACAGCACAACCTTTCTGTACAAGCACCAGTCCATTTACTGTACCTAATATCACGGATCAGCCAAGCTTAGGCGGTGGAGGTATTTATGGTTGTTTGGCCACTACACCCAATCCAACCTTCTATTACCTGCAGATTCAAAATTCGGGAAATATAGACATCACCATCTCGCAAACCAGCACTACCGGTACTGCATTGGATGTTGACTTTATAGTTTGGGGACCGTTTAATAGCCTTGGTGCTAGTTGTACAGGCATTTCTGCAGCAAATATTGTTGATTGTAGTTACTCAATAGCAAACGTAGAAATTGCCAATATTCCAAACGCAGTAGCAGGACAATTTTATTTGTTCCTCGTAACCAACTTTAGCAACAGCCCTGGTACCATTACTTACCAACAAACGGGTGGCACAGGGTCTAGCAATTGTAGCATCATTTGCAACCTTACTGCGGGTAACAACGGTCCAATTTGTATTGGCGGAACCGTAAACCTCACCGCCAATAATGTGCCGAATGCTACCTATTCATGGACCGGTCCAAATTGTTTCACTTCTACTTTGCAAAACCCTACTGGCGTTGCAGTTCCATCAACTCCGGGTCAATATACTTATACTGTAACTGCAACCGGACCAAATGGCATCACTTGTACCGATACTACCATCGTAACTGTAAATACTCGTCCAAATATTGGGGCCGATACTTCTATCATCAGATGTGCCGGGACTGCCATCAATTTAACCAGCTTGTACAACACAGCAACGCTAACACCCGTTTGGACTTTGAATGGTGTTGTAGTAGCTAACCCAACAGCAGTGACTGTTAGTGGCATTTACCGACTCATAGCTAGTAATGCAGTAGGATGTAGAGATACGGCTTTTGCCAATATTACTTTAAGTACCGTTTCGGCCGACGTGAGCGCAGCTGAAATTATTTGTACACAAACCGGGCGCATTACAGTTTTCAACGTAACAGGCATTCCACCTTATCAATTCAGCATCAGCAGCAATCCGGGTGTTTTCCAAACTTCCAATCTGTTTGTGGCGCCAGCGGGCATTTATACCATCACTACCAGAGATTCTCTGGGTTGTATAACAACCGATGTAGTGACGGTAACAGTATCGCCGCGGTTTACAGCGAGCGCGGGCGCTGACATCAGTATCTTATCTGGCGATGAAGCACAAATTTTTGGTTCATCCAGTGAACCAGCGAGTAGCATTTTGTGGACGCCGGCTACGAACCTGTCTTCGGCTACAACCATCAACACCATCGCAAAACCAACATCTACCACGCTCTACAGACTTACTGCTACCAACAGCGTTGGTTGTGTGGCAACAGACGATGTGTTGATCACCATTATTCCTTATTGTGTAAAGGTTAAAAATGCGTTCACTCCTAATGGAGATGGCAACAACGATTTGTGGCAGGTGTATGATGATTTTGGCTGTTTGAGAAACATTACTGTACAAGTATTTAACAGGTATGGCAATAAAGTATTCGAATCTAGAGATTATCGCAATAACTGGAATGGTACTTACAGCGGCAAACCTGTTCCAGATGCTACTTATTATGCAGTGTTGAATTTCACATTG
>Ga0247722_10000785_pt1 | contig 18459 bp, 15 predicted proteins | sample MSEWelMarce3H_FC_FD_189094 | JGI IMG/M metagenome (GOLD analysis project Ga0247722, IMG submission 189094) | Subsurface sediment microbial communities from gas well in West Virginia, United States - MSEEL Well Study Marcellus 3H_FC | ecosystem: Environmental > Terrestrial > Deep subsurface >... | reverse complement strand
GTGGAGCCTGAAACTGAAACGGACACTGAGGAGGAAGCCGATGAGCCACCTCGCAAGCGGCGCAAAGTGTCAGCGCCAAAACCAACACCAGCAGCGGCTCGCAGTCGTCGCCGCGCTGCTGTAATTGTAGAATCGGAGACGGAGGAGGATACCGAGGAAGAGGAGGATAGTGACGAGGAGTACGACTCAGACGAGGAGGAAGAGTATGACTCGGATGAGGACTCGGACTATGACGATGAAGATGACGACGATGCTCCTACGAACGAGTTTGTGATTCGTGTGGATAATGGAATGAATGACGGTGCAGAGCGGATGATTCCCCAGCGTCACAACATGAAAAGGGAGTCGGCGGAGGTGAAGAAGTTCGTGGAGCTCATTACGCAACCTATTGAGGAGAACGACATTGATTCTCAGATTGACCAATTCAAGGCACTGGAAGAGGGGAAGCGGAAGGCACTCTTGGAGGCACTAGAGCACCGACCTACGGCTACCGAAAACAGCATGAGTCTGATGTTCAAGATTCTTACGATGAAGCTACCGAAGGAGACACAGGCAATGGTGCTGGCAAAGTACCAGTCGCTGCAAACTATGGACCCCAGTACGGGCGAGTATTTCAAGCTCCGTAATTGGCTGGACAAGCTCTGTTCGGTTCCGTTTGGGGCCTATAAGGGGATGCCGGTTCGTCTGGATGACGGCCCAGAGAACTGTGGGACATTTATGGCGCGGGCGAAGAAGTATCTGGACGACGCGGTGTATGGCCAGGAGGAGAGTAAGCTCCAGATTATGCAGTTCATTGCGAGCAAGATCGCAAATCCTACGGCCCACGGTCTGTCACTCCTCCTAATTGGACCCCCAGGTATTGGTAAGACGTCACTCATTAAGAACGGGATTGCGAAGGCCCTGGACTGGCCGTTCCAGTTCATCTCACTCGGTGGCGATTCTGATGCAAGCACTTATACGGGTCACCAGCTCGTGTATGAGTCGTCACATTCAGGGAAGATTGTGAATTGTTTGTGCGCGTCCAAGTCTATGAGCACGGTGCTGCTCTTTGACGAGTTGGACAAGATTTCCACGACGGCCAAGGGTGAGGAGGTACAGAACCTGCTTGTGCATCTGACGGACTCAGTGCAAAACAGTGAGTTTGAGGACAAGTACCTGGCTGGCATTCCAATTGATTTGAGCAAAGTGATGTTCGTGTTCTCGGCGAATGACATTAACAAGTTGGACCGCATCTTGCTGGATCGTATGGTGGTCGTCAAGCTAGAGGGATACAGTGCCAAGGAGAAGTTGGTGATTGCAGAGAAGTACTTGCTCCCCGCAGCCCTGCGTGAAGTTAATCTGGAGGAGCGCGTGGGGATTGGTAAGGACCTGATCGCGCACATCATTGAAAATTATGCGAGCGAGGAGAAGGGTGTGCGTGAATTGAAGCGGTGTCTGGAGGCGGTTGCACAGAAAGTCAATATGCTCCGGATGTACAACGATAAGAGTCTGCCATTCTACATTAAGGACTTCACGCTCCCATATGTACTAAAGAAGGAGCACGTGGATTTATTCTTGAAGAAGAAGGACACGAGCTCTGAGGTTTCAAAGATGATGATGTATATCTAAATATGCGTGTAGTGAGTAATACACAGGTGTGGTAATATGTTATAAAATATATAGAATTACTAGATATTCTATGACAACAGTGTGGATAATAATAGCAATAATAACAATATTATGTATATATTTAAATGTATTTTATAATAACTCATATTTTGAGTATTTTGTAGACCACATGATTGTACCTAACTTAAAAGCGGGATTGGGAAATCAAATGTTTGAATTAGCAACCGCATTTTCACTGGCTAAGAGTCTTAATAAAACATTACAATTAAACTCTAATTATATTGAAGCATCAATACATAGTCCAATTAATTACATGGATACAATTTTTGTAAATTTTAAACGTTACATAACACATGACAAGCCCGAAAGAACGATTAGCCCAAATATTAGCGCATCAGATTACATAACATTAAGTGCTGATAAAACACCCGCAGAATTGACCATGTATAATCAAGACTGGAAAAAAATACATCAATATAGGGCAGAATTTGTAGATTTATTACATTTTAACACATCACTTGCGTCAAAATACCCCAAATTGGAAACTAGTGCATTTATACATTTTAGAGGTGGGGACTATAAGGGTATGGATTATTTAAATGTACCACTAAAATCGTATTATAAAAACGCGATTGATGTATTAAAATCGCATAATGTGCAACATTTATACGTATTTACAAATGATAAAACATATGCGGCTTCATTTGATGTGTTAAATACAATACCGCACACATATGTGGATGAAAATGAATACGATTCATTATATTTAATGTCACGCTGTGGTGTTGGAGGTATATGTTCAAATTCTACTTTTTCATGGTGGGGGCTGTATTTGAATTTAGATCGCCAACATTTAATTATGCCAAAAATATGGATTGTTGAAGAACATAGGCCGCGCGGGTTTTATCCAGATTTTAATTTTCCGGAATCAACTATTATTAATAATGTATGATACATATAGAAACAATGAATAAACATAAGAAATATACACTTACACTTACACTAGTGTTAATAGTAAGTATATGTGTATTAGTAAGCTTTTCTTATATAAATACGCTGCGTGAAAATTTTAATGCATCAGCAAATACTGTAGTAGTAACCGCATATTACCCATTGCATAAAAATAAGCACGGACATCAAAAATACATTGGTTGGATTAAAAATTTTTTTAACGGTGTCAAATGTGAAATTGTTTGTTTTTGTTCGGAAGCAATGAAACCAGAACTTGAAACACTTGCAAATGAATCTAATGCTAATATATTATTTTCAGTAAATGAATTTGATTCATTTACTATGATGTCACCATCACAAATGGATATATGGAGAGAGTTTAATAAAATTGACCCAGAGCAGTCTATACATTCTCCTGAGTTGTATGCAATATGGGCTGCAAAACAAGAATTTGTAAATAAGGCAATGAAATTAAAACCTGCTGATATTTATGTGTGGTGTGACATTGGTTGTTTTAGAACGCCACATACTTGTGATTTTAAACATACATACAAATACGTACAACCTGGTAAAATTGTTGGTCTTGATATTGAAAATATGATAGGTGGGACAGTTTTAGCAGGCGATAAAACTGCATGGGAAATATTTTCTACACTGTATTTAAACGAGCTCAAATCAAACCCACATGGAAAGGACCAAATTATTTATAAGAGAATTTTAAATCCTTCAAATTCTGTAATTATTACGCCTCCAAGTACAATAAATCATGATACATGGTTTCATTTTACTTATATATTTGACAGTAATTATGTATAATTTACTTGTATAAACTATAATACTGTATGTGTACATAGTTTCTTATAAATCTGTGATGCTATTGATTCGTATGTTGGTTGTTCGCCTCCAGGTGCTTCCCATGGTTGGGTTATTACAGATCGCCAGGCGGATTCGTCAGCGGCCAAGCGTTTCATTTCGGCGATGACACGTGCAAACTCGGCGGTTTCACCATTGCGGACATGTAAGAACCGGGCTGGGTTGATATAGTCCTCTACACGCGGAGCTCCCCAATATACAGGCACATTGTGGGCGAAGAACCCGTGGAAGATTTTTTCAGTGATGTATGAATCTTGAGCGGAATTCTCCATTGTGATAACAAACTTATATTTGCTGATATAATGGAAGAATTCGGGTGTCCCATATTCAGGTTTGAGCGGCCCACCAATATTGTTTTTATAGCTGCCGGCGTATGTAACATTGAAGTGCTTATCAAGTTCATCCAAAAACCGCTTGCGAACACCTTCGCCAGAATTACTAACAATTACAAGTACATCATTTACTGGAATTGGTCTCACAACGTTATTAGATATTTTATTGTGACCGTGTTTATCATACAAGTAAAGTGCATATAAGGGGAGTGGAACAATGGTTGGGCTTTCACTCATCGCCTGCCCTGAAAGGACGATTGTGTAGTCGCGCCAATTTTCGCGCACCCATGATTCGCCCATAAATAAGAACGACGCCCGCCATGATTTCGTCGCCAGCACACTCGGCCCAAACCCGCTTTCCACTAATAGTTCTGCGCGATTGATGTCAGTCGTGATTTCAATGTCGGTGTTAAACACCGCGGCGAGTATGCGTCTGAAAAAATCGGTAGTCTTTGGATTTCCCGTAAATCCAATCCAAAATGCGTGAAAATACACATACAATGTTTTTTTATGTGTATTGTCACTCATCTGCTCGCCGGCTAATTGTTCATAATTCTAGCAATATACTTAAGTCATCACTTGTATGATGTATTTGTGTTTATATTAGCCGTTCAATGCTTATGAAATTATTAGAGTAGCCTGACCCTATTATTAATGTAATACGATATACACTGTTAGATGTGGAGTCGTGTAATGTGTAATATGCAGTATCTTTACTGACAGAGAAATTCCAGGCTGGTATAAGAGCTGCATTGACTGTTGTAGTATCAATTGTTGTTGCTGTACCAGCTGATGCGTGTGATACAAATAATTGACTTCCATCAACACTATTAATGTATGTTGCATATCCAGATACAAACACACTTATTGTTCCTGATGTAGTTGCGAGTGCTAAAGACCGATTACTAGATGTTGTTACTGTGGCTTTGATATTCCCTAATGTCAAAAATGTGCCGGCATTTACAAACCCTGACGCAAACCCTACAATACCCGTACCTGTAGTTCCCGTTGTACCTGTAGTTCCTGTGGTTCCAGTGGTACCAGTTGGTCCAGTGGGTCCAGTGGGTCCAGTGGGTCCTGTAGGTCCCGTTGCACCATCATATCCTATTAAATCAAACACCCAACTTGTAATTTGTATATTATTACCAACGACTTTATCTGCAGTCACGGTAAATACTGTTGGGCTTGTTACAAATAATGTGCCACGAATATAATATGATAAATATCCTTCACCCGTTTGCGTACTTGTAACAATTACATATGAACCTGTCGTGTATGCACCAGTTGTATTTACTACAAATACGTATGGAGTAGATGTGCCATTTATTGTTATAGGCGTAATTGATGTAACATTGTAGCCTTCGCCTGTTGGTCCTGTAGCTCCCGTTTCCCCAGTTGGTCCAGTTTCGCCAGTAGGACCAGTTTCGCCAGTAGGTCCAGTTTGGCCTGTATTACCAGTCTCACCAGTAGAACCTGTAGGCCCAGTTTGGCCTGTATTACCAGTCTCACCGGTAGAACCTGTAGGCCCAGTTTGGCCTGTATTACCAGTCTCACCAGTAGAACCTGTAGGTCCAATCTGTGTATATGTCACTTGCGTTACTGTTAGGATAGTTGCGGGGACTGCTGGACGTGTCGGCGATATATTTGTACCAAGTGCTGAGATTGAAACAGTGTTAGTATTTGTGTACCAATATAATTCAATGTAATCACCTGCCGCGACAGTTAGGACAAAATTCCACGCAGCCACTAACTCTGTTCTATTTGCAACAATGAATCGTGTATTAGATTGTGGTATATTTGTACCATTTTTGGAAAACCATATATCAACGTAGTCTGATGATGAATTTGATGTTGTAAATACAGTTGAAAATTGTACATTATATGTGCCAGCCGCACTAAATGTGATTTGTGAATCATTTACAATTGATACACCATTTGATTCATATGTACCATTATATTTAATTGGCATTGCTGTTGTTCCACCTAAGGTTGCAGTTGCACCACTTGTATCATAGAATGCTCCATATAAGGCTATTACTCCACCTGTACCAGTTTGACCTGTAGTGCCCGTTTGTCCTGTTGTGCCTGTAGTACCTGTAGTACCTGTTGTCCCTGTTGTCCCTGTAGTACCAGTTGTGCCCGTTTGTCCTGTAGGACCTGTTTCTCCTGTAGTGCCAGTTTGACCAGTTGTACCCGTTTGTCCTGTAGAACCTGTTTCTCCTGTAGAACCTGTTTCTCCTGTAGAACCAGTTTGTCCTGTAGAACCTGATATACCTGTTTCTCCTGTAGGACCAGTTGCCCCTGTAGGACCAGTCGTCCCTGATGTACCAGTTGCGCCAATATAACCACCCGTTACTTGGATCCATGTAACCCCAGAATATCCATTTGTATCTGTAATTGCTGTCCAAGTACCAGTTGATGCATATCCGCCAAGTGTATAAGTTGTAGGACCAGTTGTTGTAAGGAAAATCCGTCCCGTACCCGTAGCAGCTCCATTTGCAGCTGCATCACCAGTTGTTACTGCAGTTGAATATGATACAAGTATGTATGAATTTGGAACAACTGCGCCGCCACTATCATATAAAGCAACTTCGGCTGCATATGGTGTAGCACCTTGGCCTCTTGCAGCATATACAACATCCCAAATTCCAGCAGACGGGATTGTAAATGTTATTAGTGTAGTTGGGCTAACTACAGTACCTGTAACAGGCACAGTTGTAGATAAGTAGGCGGACCCATATTGGGGTAATGTGTTTGGCATTGGACCAGTCGCACCCGTTGGTCCAATGGAGCCAGTTTCACCAGTTGTACCCGTAGCACCCGTTACGCCAACTGTACCGGTCGTACCTGTAGAACCTGTAACACCAGACGTACCTGTAGAACCCGTCACGCCAGCTGTTCCAGCCGTACCAGTTGTTCCTGTGGCACCAGTGGTTCCTGCTGTACCAGTCTCACCAGTCGCTCCAGTGCCCCCGCCTCCACCACTTCCACTAGTGTAACAGCTACTGTTTGTTTTACAAAGAGCCATTAATTGTTTGGCAGCAAGGTATGCACTAGAATCCATCTACAAAACAGAAACTAGAAAATACAAATCATCTATCCACGCGCAGCACCAGGAACTGCTGCAGCACCCTCAGCCGGCGTATAATCACATCGGAGCCACAAAAATCCGTCCTTATCCACCTCCTCGCCCACCACACAGTAATGGCAGTTTGTAATACCATTCTCCTTACCGTCTGCCTCACCACTATACAAACGCCGTGCGTTCTCAGGCTGGAATCGCATATCCCGCGGCTGGTCCTGCTTCTCATTCACCTTGTCCGCCTGCCCACGATACACCTTCTTGTTCAAATACACATCCACCTTATTCTTGAGCAACCGGTTGCCCAGCACATTGTCCTCGCCGCCCCAGCCCCAGAAATCATTCGGGTACCCATTTGTCTTCAGGAGAGCCAACCGTGAAATACTCCCACAGCCCCCGCCCCAACTAATCAGGGTTTGGCGGTCCGGTACGCCAAAAATATGCGTAAATCCACCCGACTTGGGTGTCTTGTAATGAAATGATGTCGGTGTTACAGGCCAAGTATCAACGTCGTGAAAATAGAACGAACGCGCGCGAGGGTACCGCTTCATCACCTCGCACCACCCCACGTTAATGCTCTTGCCCCGATTAAACGGCAGCCCATCAGCCTGCTCACTCACAATAAACAACGCATTCACACCCTGGGCCTTAAATGCAGCCGGAATGCACTGTTTGAACACCTCCAGGTCTTCTGCACGATTTCTATAAGGGATTACCACAAATGCATCATAATCCGCCATTCTACTACTTAGACAACATTCCCATGCTGTTTATGCTGCCGCAACAGAGGCCGAATTTAGACCAGCCTGGCCAATCCCTGTATATAGAGATGTCATCAAGGCATCCACCGTCGGCATGTCGTTTCGGCGCTCCACATACAACCCTAATTGCTGTGATAATGTCGCCGCCAACTCGGCATCCCCCTTTGCCACAAACACGGCGTTAATGATTTTCTTCGCATCCGCCTCATTATTAATGCGGTCCATACCAAAATAACTATTAAGGAGTATTGAGTTCTTCCCACTTTTCACATATAGGCCCATTGAGTTCGGAAATGCAGGCCGTAAAACTTGGTATCGGGGCATATCCAAATCTATAAATATTAGACCAATGCCAGATGATGCATTGATTTTGAAAATATCCATACCACTCACATCTGAAGGCTTCTTATTTGTTTCTATTACACGGGCCACCCAGTTGTTTGCCCGCGAATACTGCTTCCGTGAATCATATACATAGGCCATCCACCCATCCTTAATAGTCAGTTCTGCGGCCTGGGAACTAGAAGACGAACCAACACCTCCTTCTGCATAAAATCCTTCACGGCCCAGAAATACCGCAAATATGACTATTAGGAGTCCTAGTACTGCCAACGTGAATGAATCCATACAACTTCTATAAGGGGTGGCGTTTTTATTTGTGTATATAACACTAGAAATACTATGGATACGGAAAATTATATATTTGACAAGAAATACACCCACCTACTTGTCCAAAAACTGGCGTACGGATTTCTGATATTTGGGGCCATCGTCTGTCTGATTTTCGGAGCGGCAAATACAAATCTTGTCACGGGACTTTTCGGGGAGGGGATTCTGAGCAGCGTGATTTTCACCCTCATTGGATTTGCGGGCCTGTATTTCATCCTCCAGCGTGACTATTACTTACCGTTCCTTGGTGAAACTGTAATGCCGTGTTCCGTTCTAGAGGACCGTACGCCTCCCGGTGCAGACCGTGAAGTCGCAATTCAGGTCGCTCCTGGGGCAAAGGTGTTATACTGGGCATCTGAGCCTTCCAATGAGGACTTGAAGCAGATTAATGACTGGAAGGATGCGTATGCGAAGTTTGAGAATGTGGGTGTGGCGACGGCCGACAATGCTGGCAACGTCACCCTAAAAGTCCGCACGCCACAGCCTTATACGGTCCCCTTCAAGGGACGCATTGAGCCTCACATACATTACCGTATATGTGAGCCTCGGGGGATGATTGGGCGCATTAATACTGTATTTATCAGTACAGCACCGACCAAGGGTGGGCCAGAGATGGAAGGGTTCCGTTTTAGTACAAGTATTGAGGGATTCCAGGGACAGAAAGCCACCGAGAAGGCCATCCATGACATGGCCAAGGTCGTCCCCCAGATTAACCAGATTATGCAAACCCTTCAGACTCAGTTTGCCATGGATGCATCCCAACCCGCCGTACTAGCACAGGAAGACACGTCTGAAATCGGCGGTCAGACTGTGGAGGAGGCCTTCAGAGTCTTCTAATTATCCTCTAACCTGCGATAGACCACAACATACGTCGGCCGTCCAAACGCCGGTCCATCACGCATCTTAGTTGCAGTACCATCATCGTAATGCCACCAAGATTTCTCCACAAAGTTGTACGACTGAGCAGTGTAATGTCCGCCAAAGTGGCTCCCATGATGGTCCAGTGTGCCAATCGGCCCATACGACCAGTTGCGACTCTCATCCCCCGTGTCGGCGGCAAACAGGTCCGCAAACCGAACTGCCGCTCCGTCGTATTTCAGCACCGACATGATTTTGCGGCGTTGCTCGTCAAACCTCCGAAACATGACAATTAGGTTGCGCGGCATGCGCCAAATTTCCTGCGTAATCGTCGCCGATGGGCGCGCAGCATCAGGTCCCTCACGCCCCTTACAAGTATCACATGCGTATTCATCCACGGTCTGTGGCGCCCGCTCCGCCAGCAACGCCTCCAAAATCGTCTGCCCTTCCACCGGTACAGGTGCGCGCAGCGTATTAAACACTTCCCAGCGTACCGACTTTGTACCACACCCACCACACGTAATAGTCACACGGTCAAGACCAAAAATCATATTCACCAGCGGCGAATAGTCCTTTGCCCAATGTGCGCACCAGGCTTTTACCGCAGGTATAGCCTCGTCCGCTGACATTGGCCCAGGCTGCTTGAGCGCCTCGTGAAATTGGTCCAGCGCGTACATCATAAATTCATGTCCGTCATTTTGCATCGGCAACCCTAATTGCTCATGAATGGTCCCCTTCGTGGCCTGGTGGATGGCTAATAGGAATGCACGAGGGCGACAGAGGGCCGGCTCACGCTGTGCCCACATTCCGCGCGTCAGCTCGGCGTATGCATCCAATACTTTCACTGTTGTCCCACTCGGGTCCGCATAGGACCAGCCCTGCCCCTCCTCACTCGCACAAAATGCTGCCCACTCGGGAATGCACCGCATAACTTGTATGGCGGAGTTGAGAAAACATGTGTTTCCCATATTAATTAATCCACAAATTCCTGTTTGCGAGACTTTTTCAGGCAGCTGCTGTGGCTGTGCCATTGGTGCTGTGTCCGGGTTCATACGCTCCTACGTAGAATTGGGGACCGACCCTTATATTGCGTTTGAGTGTGGTACGAATTTTAGTACGGTGGAGTAAGCTACTTATGTCATATTACAACTCTTACCTATTGGATGAACTCCATAGGCTATTTCCAGCAATTCTCTATGACCAAACACAATTTCAAAATAATGACTTAGTCCAATACATCCGTCATCGTACGCGCGAGATGTATAACTTGTATGATTCTGGAATGGCATCTTATGCCCACTATATTGCAAATCGCGAAGCGCGTGAATATGATGGTTCGTCCGCCGGCAGTTCATATCAAACAACTGATACACCGCCTTATAGCCGCCAACGTCGTCGTGGGCGCCGAAATGCTATATATAGTCGTTGGCGCAATGACTCCAATCAGTCCCTCAATCGTATGAATACCCCTATATCTGAGCCCTCCATTCGTGTCACATCACCTCGCGCAACACCCCATACAAGTCCTCAAACAAGCCCAGCAACACCAACACAAGAATCTCAGGTCCCCCAAGTCACCGTCCGCTCGTTCCTAGACACCGCCTCGCAAGACAATGCTAACGACACCCTAACTGCCATTCTTGGACTCCTCAGTTTGCCATCTGTGGGTGGTAATTCCAGTTTATATGCGACTCCTGTATTACGTTATCCACCAACTTATACAAACTATTACACAAGCCCACATATTACCACTGCTGACTATACTCCCATTGCCCGCCAACGCACGCCTGCACCACAAGACCAGTCGTGGGCTGAAATCCTTGCATCCTTTATGAACCCTATCCCAGTTCGGCCCACACAAGAACAAATAGATCGCGGCACGCGCCTATTTATGACTGACCCATCCTCTACACGCGATTCATGTGTTATTTGCTTTGATGCTATTACAGATGGTCAGGCACAACGCCAGGTTCGTACATGCGGTCACTCATTCCATCGTGAATGCATTGACCGTCATTTCCAGACAAGCCCGCGATGCCCACTTTGCCGACATGATGTAAGAGACTATGTGTCTTCAGTGTCGGCGACTGATACGGCACCAGCCGGCGGCGAATAACTAGACCATAAAAAATGTTTCAGATACTTCGTTCTTACAATCTCTAATAGACTAGTTGTATTATACTATTAGTGAGTGTTTTGTATTTTGTCATGTTGTTACATTGTTACTTAATTATATATGTGTGTCACAAACTTGCATGTGCTTATTCAGACCCGTTACTGTTAATGTTCATCTCAGCTGGGTTCTCAGGAATGGCATTCACCGTGGTCCCGTAGTAGCGGACAATCTCCTCCATCATAGAACCCTCCGTGTCGCAGATAAGATTGATTGCAACACCCTTGCGGCCAAAGCGGCCTGAGCGACCAATGCGGTGGATGTAGTTCTCGTGCTGCGTGGGGAGCTCGTAGTTAATGACCATGCTCACCTGCTGGACGTCAATCCCGCGGGCGAGCAGGTCGGTGGAGATAAGCACGCGGCAGGCACCACGACGGAAGTCCTCCATCCGCTGCTTGCGCTCCGCGACATCCATCTCCCCGTGAATGCACTCCAGAGTGAAACCCTTCTCGCGCATCTTCATTGCGAGCCACTCGGCGCGCTTCTTCGTATTCACGAAGATGATGAGCTGGGCAATAACAAGGTGCTGGTAGATGTCCAGGAGAGTGTCAAACTTGTACTTGTCATCAGGGCCGACATTGACGTAGTACTGCTTGATGCCATCCAGGGTAACATTCTCAGGAGGAATGAGGATGCGCACGGGGTTCTGGAGGAACTTCTCGGCGACCTCCATCACCTCAGGGGGCATCGTTGCAGAGAAGAGGCCGATGCGGCATGTGGCAGGGAACTGGAACTCCAGGATGCACTTGACCTGCTCGCGGAAGCGGTCCTCCAGCATCTGGTCGGCCTCGTCAAGAATGAGGTAGCGCATCTTGCTGAGCTTGAGCGCGCCACGGCGAATGAGGTCATAGACGCGACCAGGCGTACCGACGATGACCTGCGCACCACGCTGGAGCGCACGGATATCACCGTCAATAGGAGGTCCGCCAGTAGCGACGTGGGTCTTGACGCCCATGTAGGCCGAAACACCCGTACAAGTCGTGGCGCTCTGGTTGGCGAGCTCACGCGTGGGGGCGAGAATGAGGACCTGGGGCTCCTTAATAGTAGGATCCACGGAAGTCAGGGCACCAATAGAGAATGTGCCGGTCTTACCAGTACCAGATTGGGCCTGGGCGATAATATCATTGCGCTCCATCATAGGGCGGATGGCGAGCTTCTGAATGGGCGAGGGAACCTCAAACCCGAAGGCATAGACTCCGCGAAGAATATCATCAGGGAGTCCCATGTCATCAAAGGATTCGTATGGCTTTACAACATACTCTGCGCGCTCCTCAATAGGGGCAGCGGCAGGAACTTCATCGGCGTGGGCATGGGGCATTGCGGACATAGGGGCGTGTGTAGGCTGGGTGGCTGACATCTCTTGGAACACCGCGCTCAATTTTTAGACTCCCGCGGACCAAGAAACACCGACATCAATTCCTAATAGTCATGTCCCGCTAAAATTTGGCACACTACGCGCCGCCACAAAATTGATTTAAGACGCAGTTAATTACAGTTAGTAACCAACACATGTCAAGCAGCGCAGATCTATACGGAGGCCCAGATGTTGAAGATGACGGCGAGTTCGTAGATGACCAGTTTGAAGAAGAGGGCGTGGAGATTGATAAAACGGACTATGCACTGAAGGACCAGGATGTGACCTTCAAGCGCCTCAATGCAGCCCACCCAGAACTTGTACAAGATTATGTGGAGGCAGTGCTGCCCAAACTCGCCCTAAAAGTCTTTCCGGCGGGTCCCTTTACAGATGCCAGTAATGGGGATGAGAATCATCGCACATACCCCTTCTTGACCAAGTACGAGCGGACGCGCATCATTGGACAGCGGGCAAATGAGTTGTCACTCGGCGCACGGGCGTACATCCAGGTCCCTGAGCACGTCACGGATGTGCGCGAGATTGCCCGTCTAGAACTGGAGCAGAAGCGCTTGCCTTACATTGTGAAGCGGCCTCTCCCCAACGGCCAGTACGAGTATTGGCGTTTGTCTGACCTAATGATTCTCCCGAACTAAACAGATTCGTCGCACGCACCCTACATGCAAGCCTTCAAAAAACTCCTAGACTATTATTTCCGTGAAGATGCACGTGAAGCACCCGAGACCGTTGAAGACTATAAAAAACGCCTACAAGAACCTATACGATGTTTGACAGACCTTGAATTTGGTAAGATTTATGATACAAATGTACGTGGTGTAATAGCCCGTAATGGAATGCTATTAGAGGATATTAAGATTTATGCAGCCGATGGTGAAATTGTATTTTATTTTTCCAAGTTACAGCCGAATTTCACCATGAAAACAGGGCGGCCCACACGTATTCCATTCAAAGTGAGCGCAGAAGACGTGTGGATTTACAGAACAGAGGACATGGTGAATGAGCTGGTCAATGAATTTAAGCGCAAAAAGGCCGGCGAAGTGCCGACACCACGCAGTGTTGGAGCGACAGTTGGGTCAGGTACGGCTACGCCGAAATCTTCAGTCGCGAGCACTGCTACACCGAAGACGCAGTCCGCTGGTAGCACCCCGAAGACCCAGTCCGCCATGACGACCCCTAAGACACAATCTACAAGTACCACGCCCAAGACTGGATCTCTTGCCCCAACACCAACTACTCTGTCAGCTTCTACTACACCTAGGTTGGGGCCTGCTGCGCCACCCCCGTCGCCTAATAGTATGAAGCTTTAATGAACTTTTACTATTAGAAAATAATAATGCGAAGCTAGATTTGGGGAGGGGGTAGGGGGGACGCATCGTCCCCCCCCCTAATAGTATGAAGCTTTAATGAACTTTTACTATTAAAAAATTGTTATCCGCTCCTTGGGTGCCAAATAAAGAGCATCACCTTCGCGCACATCAAACGCATCATACCATTCTTGAAAATGTCGTACGATGTTATTGACGCGATATTTTGGCGGTGAATGTACATCCACCACCAAATTCATATGCTCTTTGGCCGTCCGTTTTTTCTCCCGCCACGACGTTGCATATCCAAGGAAGAACTCTCGCATCTCCTGCTGGCGCACAGCATCGCTCACTGCCGCTTTGTCCAACTCAAACTTCAACGCATCCAGTGCAATCGCTAGTCCCCCAAGGTCCGCAATATTTTCACTGAGTGTCTGCTCACCATCCAAACGCTGCCCTAATAGCTTCTCTTTACTATATAACCGTTCTAACGCCCCAGTGCGCTTATTGTACGCCCGATTATCGGCAGCCAACCACCAGTTGCGCTTATTTCCATCGGCATCGTAGTCTTTCCCATGTTCGTCAAATGCGTGCGTGATTTCATGTCCTATTACACACCCTAACGCACCGTATTTGCGCCCAGGTCCATGTTTGCGGTCATAAAATGGAGGCCGCACAATAGCCGCTGGCAATACAAATCGGTTTCCAGTTGGTATATAAAATGCATTGACCATAAATACAGGATTGTCCCATATTTGCCCCGTTTTCTTTTTCCGCACATCACGCAATATTTTCTGAGACTCGGCATGTCCCAATGTCACAATATTTGTTATCATATTGTCACCCAATTTTGGAGGCATGTAGTCTATATTTTTCATTGGATACAACACCCCTAATTGTAATTTTCGCAATTTATCAATTGCAGTCGCTTTTGTCGCAGGTCGCATCCATGTTACTGCCCGCAGTCGTCGTTCAGCCGCAGCCAAAATATGATTTACGAAATTAAGTAACTCGGTACGAAATTCAGCCGACTCAATTGTTTTCTTATACGCCCGTGACAATTCTAAATTTAAATTCATTGATATAACCTTCAATAACTCACGCTCACGTGACATCTTTGTATGTTTCTGTAGTCCAACTAATGCAAAAAATACGGAGTCCATAAATCGCGTATAAGACTGCGGTAAATATTTTCCAAAGTATAGCATGTATTTTGCACGCATAAATAGTCTCCATGTATCAATCTCGTATGTCCGAAACATATGATTTACATGGCGCAACCATGTTGGCGCATCCACTATAAATTGCATTTGTTTCCACTCATTATCTTTCAAGCCATATGCACCCCAAATAGAACCCCAGCCAATGGCATTATATGCACGCTCTAGCTCTGCCCCGCTATACACTTTACTATCGTCGTCATATCCATTATCAATACATTTTGCATACTTTGCTTCCAACTCTGCAAATTCACCTAATCCAGCATATCCTAATTGTGATCCTAAATCTTCCAGTGCAGTTTTATAGGCATTGTACATCTGCTTACCGCCAGCGACATCTCCATTATAGTACGCTAAATCAGGCAACCCGAGAAGCCCATTGGATATATGAAATCTCCAATGACTTGAATTTTTGTCTTCAGGTCCGCCATATATAGAAAATACAGACGGTATTAAACTGTATAGTTGTTGCCCAACGTATTTACTCATATCATCATTGGTTTTCATACATCCAATGTCATTTAACATTGTTTTTAATGTTGCAAGTACCACATCTTTGCGGTCAGGAGCCAAATATGATTTTGCAAATTGTCCAATTGCTTTCTCGTCTGCATTTTGGGGCCTGGCCATTGAACGACGAATTAATGCCTGTAAATCAACATTCACTTCGTTCTGGATTTCATCTGTAATAGATATTGCTGCACTATCTGATGGGATTTTCATATGTTTCAGCCAATGTCCATTTACGTGTGTGTAAAAGTCCGTACCAGGTTTAATATGCAAAGCCGACGGGTATGCTTTTAGGGGGTGTTGTTTTTGTGTGCGTCGGCGATGCCGCGTGTGCCGCCGTTGTGTGGTCGGCATATCTATTTAAGAATCCGTGTTTTTCTTTGGAAAACGGCGATTGCTCAGACTTGGAACGCATACGAGGCTTTGTATAAGACATACGACACCACTCGGGACTTGTTTCTTTTGGCATATGGATGACTGGGCGATGTGTCAAATATGGCCTATATGTATTTGCAAATGCGACGGAAGAAAAAATAGCACGATGCTCGTATAGGCGCGAGGCGGCTATGGGAGCATAGTATTTCAGACCGTCAAGATGAGTAGTGACGCTCATTGTGTATTGCCTTTTCTTATATTAGTGGTTTCTTTCATGGACAGCGCCTAATCTCCATGTGCCGTCTCATATTCCCAATTACTGGCGCCAACGCTTGCCACAATTCAAGCACGTGATGAAGATAGTCATAGGCTCGTCCGCCGACCGGGTCTGCATCTCGTAATAGCTGCACTCCCGCTTCTTGCACTGACCACACTTGAACCGGTCCGTTGCCATTTCCTTGTTTCCCTCTAGGAGCTTCTGCTCACGCACGAGCATTCGGTCAGCCAACGTCTTCCAGTGCTCGGGGTACATTTCCACTGATGTCATACGACCAACGTCGGCCAATGCAAGTTCTCCTGAACGAATTCTCTCTAGGAATCGGGGGTTCTTCACCGGCGACTGAGGGTGTAGATTACTCACCACTGTACGGAATATCATCCCATAAATGTTACGGAAGAGAGGATTGTCCCAATGAGCTAGAACGTTGCGCTTCTTTGCTTCATCAAACGATGCCGTGTAGATTCCACCTTCAACTTCGGCAGCCGCGCCAGCAGGAAATCCGAGTGTCGTCATACACCCAAGGACTTGTAGGGATGCCTGGCGCACAGCACAGGACACCGCTGACTCGCCGCCCACCAACTCCTTGAATCCTGCAGTCCCTAGTAGGACCGCCTGACGTTGGTACCCTGACGATGTGACAGCCGCCTTCTTGCGACTTGCCTTCGGTGCTGGCCGCTCTTCCTCCTCTTCAGACTCTAGTGCAGCATCCTCGCCGCCTCCAATACTCCCCTCCTCATCATCCACAACTCCTTCCTCGTCACCCTCATCAGCAACCTCCTCCTCTTCTAGTTCCTCCTCGTCCTCGTCCAGCACCTCTTCCTTGCCTTCAACCTCGTCAAAGCCGCCCATTGCGGCTTCCTTAAAGGTGTTCCACAGCGTTTCCGTATAAGGCATAGGAGTCTTCCATGAACCCTTTGTAGTGGCAATTAGGAGCATGTCACCGTAGCTGACAAGAGAATCGTAGGGTGGCGGGAGCTCAGTTTTGTTTTCCGTGCCCGATTTCCCCTCCTTATAGCCAAACAAGTACATCTTGGTCCCTTCGTGTGTATAATGGCCCAACTCGGCCGGCTCGGCCTTCTTCTTCAAATAGGCCTGTAGTGTTTCCTTCTTCAGTGTTCCATCCGCCTCCAATGCAAGCTTGGCATGTTTGATTTCACCTTTCGCCGAAAACACCAGCGCCTGCACTTTGTCTGGTGTGGCGGCGGTTGTGACGGGCTTGGTTGCAGTAGTAGTGGCTTTCTTAGGCGGCATTCTAGGGGGTACCTATGAACCCAGGCTTAAATTGGAATCAAATTTATGAAGTAGAGCACGCATCTCTTGTACAATGACCGAACTCCATAGACTAACTCTACATGGCGGTGAAATCCCTGCCACCCAGCCAATTCGCACTGTCCTTTGGTCCGCTGGAGCGGAAGGATGGTGTGAAGTGGATACTATTACTGGTGATGGAGAGGCCTACAAACTTATTCGTTCAGAGCCTACGGGCGTTATGACTGTCCAGCGGATGCCTGATGGATGGGTTCCGTCGGAACTATATTGTCGGCTGGAGGTACCTGTATATGTTCTTCCTGGAGGGCTGGAGCTGATTGGGCGCTGGACTCGTGAGCGGCAGCCGCTGCAGGCGCCTTGTCATCCACAACGAGCCGAGTGTCACGAGAAAGAGTCAGCGCATCGGGCTCGTCAGCCACAGCGCCAGCATCCACGACCTGCTGAGCAATCGCTACAGATACGGCTCCCGCAGAACGACAGCCCTTCAACACAGGCCCAATGCAGGCCCAAGCGCGCCGAAGCCAGGCAGTCACGCCAGCAGGAACCGCCGAAGGAAGAGTCTTCGTTGCGCCCTCGCCTAGGTACTCATCAACCACAGCAGTATGCTGCAGTACCGCCTCCATCTGCTCAACACCACCCTTATAGACCTTCAGAGTGTCCCGTGCAAGCTCTGCAATCTCGGCATGTGAAAGACGATCGGTCTCAATTGTCCGCACGGCATCCGAAATCGCATCTGCAACAAGGCGCGAACCAGCCTCGCCAGCAACAGCGTTCAAATGTGTCGCGGCAGCAGAAATCGCATCAGGCCCAAGACCAAGCCCT
>Ga0247722_10000784_pt1 | contig 18461 bp, 24 predicted proteins | sample MSEWelMarce3H_FC_FD_189094 | JGI IMG/M metagenome (GOLD analysis project Ga0247722, IMG submission 189094) | Subsurface sediment microbial communities from gas well in West Virginia, United States - MSEEL Well Study Marcellus 3H_FC | ecosystem: Environmental > Terrestrial > Deep subsurface >... | reverse complement strand
CTCCCCTTATTCCCTTTGAAGGAGTAAACACCAAATCAGCATTGTTAATGGCTTGAGCGTCACCTGACATCATCGAGTCTGCTCCTAAGCCAAAGCGCGCTTGTATTGTTGTATATTCCCTCGCGCTTGGTTCCGTTAGCCCATTAAAAAATGTCTGAAGCCAAGAGTACTCCCCCACCCGCGGTACAACTAACTCTTTTTACTCCCCAAGAATCCGATCCCGAGAGCTACGCCTGGAGATCCCAGTACATATCACTACAACAACCTGGGGTTCATCGACAATGTTGACAGACCCGAGAAACTAGAACACCTGGACGAATGGATTAGAGTTCACAATTTCAACATGGCTCTTGCAAGAAGGTTGAAGAAAGAGTCAACTCGAAGCTGAGGGTTTACTAAAGGCGAAAAAATCACAATACAATATCATTCACGTGCACACTCTCCCTCTCGGTCTGTCTCTTTTGTCTGTCGTTCTGTCGGTCGGATCTAGACTTTGGTGCAACAATTTGATTCCTCCCAGTTGAGCCAAACCCACCCTCGCCTCGTGCGGTTTCATCAATAGAATCAACCTCCTGCATGTCGAGAGTGCAAATTGCCTGTACCACCATCTGTGCAATCCTGTCACCCCTCTTGATGAAGAAACTGTTCTGTGAGTGATTGTACAGCATCACAAGCACGGGGCCTCGGTAGTCAGAGTCAATGGTGCCGGCTTCTACAATCACACCGAGCTTTGCGATGCTGGAGCGTGCCGCAATCTGACCACAGTAGCCAAAGGGAACCTCCATTCTCAAGTGCAGTGGTACAAGTTCAGACTGTCCCGGCTTGATCTCCATCTCAACCGGAGAGAACAAATCGTAGCCAGCAGCGCCTCGTGTTGCCCTCACAGGAACAATGGCTTCCTCTGAGATACGCTTCACCTTAACGCCCATGAATTTTGCAGGAGTACGACGTCGTGACATTTGGACGGTTCGAACAATGGACGCTGGAGGGAAATAGTATTTTTTTACTCGAGTCTCTTAGAATAAAGGTATTTGATTTACCCCTTCGTCTGTGCTTTCCAAAAGCTTGGACACCTGCTCGATTTCTGCTTCAGTGAAGAACGCAACATCGTTCGTAAGTGTTTTGAGTGTGAACATGTACACAGGGTTCTCAAGCGAGTCGATGAACGATTGAGCTTCTTTGGACTCCTGGGCATCAGTCTTGTCATTGGACAATCTTTGTTTTTGTTCCTCAATGAATTGTCCCACTGAGTCCTCGGTGACCACCATGACTCTGTTTGCTACAGGGGATCGACATACAACAACCCTTGGGGAGTCCAACAACTCCTGAAACAGCTTCCTCAACTTAGTAGAAGCACTTTGCAACACTGGATCTGCCATAACCACGAGAAACTTATTTTTGTGCAGACAGGTTGGTGTTTTTTTATTATTGTTGACGCGCCTAGACTCCAAAGATCTCCTTCAAGTTGGGATTCCTTCGTAGAAAATCCACCAGTACTGACCAGTTGTCGATGTGTGAGGTGAAAAACTTTCCCAGTGTTTTGAGTGCAGCTTTGTTCCTGGAGTACACTTCAATTACTCTTTCAAGTGCGGTCTGGTGTTCTCCCCACCGCGAAGCAAAAAAGGCAAGCTCAGAATGAACTCTCACGGCCGATCTTAAATTCCCAAGGAGAAACTCAATGTCTTTGTGAGCTTTCAACGCAAGTTCCAACTCACTGCCTGAGAGTGGCGTGACTTTCACCGGAGTTGGGTCGGAGATATCGAAAACCTTAACCTGTCGTAGAACTTTTTCCTTGATTCGACCAAACTCAAAGTTCATTCTTTGATGAAAGATTGCTAGAAACTCTTCCGGGCTGTGTTGACCTTCAACAAACTCGACAACTTTCCCCGGGTAGCCATCCGGCATACTGCGTACCTCCAGAGTTTGGTTGTAAAATTTGTAAGTTGTAGTGATTGCGTGTGGCTCATCCTTGACGAAAACCAATTTAGGGGTTGTCTCAATAGACAAGTGTCCAATCTTAAATTTCACAGACTGGTCATTGTCGGTAAAAGAGTTGGGTACATCATTTTCCCTTAGGAAGTTCAAAACATGTAGCATTCTTCTTGGCGGGGTTTCTGTACTGTCATGCAAAAGCGCGCGTAACTGTTTGAAGAATAATTCACCCAAGCGCCTTGACAAAGATCAAACCCATCGAACAATGTCACAAACCCCAATCAACGACCGAGAAATACTCGAAAATCCTGCTGCCTACGTAAAGCGAATTAAAGCCATCCAAGATAGTCATGACGACATTCTCGGTCTTACAATACTGAAAGAGTGCATGGCTTCCGCTCTTGCAAAAAGGAAAACCATCAATTATCCAAAGAACCTTGAAAAGACAGATCTACAAATGTTAGCCAAACGTTTTCATGTTTCATTGTCTCGTGATATCACCGTGTCACCCCAGGTCTATCACTTTACCCTTTTAGTCGAATAAAAACATACAAGCCTACATTGAAGGTTGTTTTAATGTTGATGCAAATCTCAGTTTGAGATCGGAACACTCCACGCAAACAATGTCCTCTTGTTTGATGTCCGGGCAAGGCGTTGGCATTTCGTCGCCACACTCGTAGCAGAAGGCCCTCTGCTCTGCACATTGATAACACAGTGTCATCTCAATACACTCAGAGAGGTAGTAGCCAGATTCTCCACATTCTCCAACGTCACTCCTCCCGCAGAACCTACACTTGAATTCTTCAGGTTCTCTCTTTGGGGAAGTGCCACGCTCAGGCATAGGCAAAGGTTGTCGGGGTTCAGTGAGGGGTCCGTAGACTTTCGTTTTCCTTTTGAGGAAAAAGCTGTCATTATATTCAAACATCCAATTCTTTGGTTCTTGCATGTTCTTTGTTTTTGGATTCTGTGTGAAACCAGTGCGCGCTTGTCAAAGTAAGTAATAAACGCGCGCTTTATCCGATGGATCGAAAGATGTGGTTCTTTATTACCATCCGTTGGCAACCTTTTGGAGGTACCTCTCACGAATTCCGTGCCCGTTTTCAATGATCTTACTTGCGTGCAAAAAATTGTCAGTGCATCGGAGGTCTTGATGGCACATCAGAGGGGAGAACACTTTGCTGACCACATGGAAGGTTCGCATATTCTCAAGACGAGCTGCCAAGTTTTCAGGCGAAGTATTGATTCCCAAAGCACCAACAAGTCCGTGTCCACAAACACACTGTCCACCGTAGCCAGTGCAGCTACCATTGACAGTGAGTGGGCCGTTGTTGTCGGGCAAACATTGGACTCCATTGGCAGGGTTGAAATCCAAATCATCCTGAAGACCAGGCTTAACCACGAAGTAGAGACGTGCATCCAGGGGGTGGCCAGTGCGCTCCAAAAGGTACTGAGCGTAGTAGCTTTCCAACTCGAAAGTAGTATCAGGACCGCTTCGTGGGGTAGGGGTACCGAGTTCAGCGTTGATGTTCAAAGCAATCGACTTGAAGGGGTCACAGGTCGGGTTCACAAGAGAGAAGTTTCCACACTCGGGGAATTCATTACCAACAACAAGTTGATCGGGGTACATGGCCATAGCGTCGCGTTGTTCCAGATAGTCGGTGCGAGTGGGTTTGGTCCAAGAGTTGTGATACTCCAGTTCTCCGGGAATAAGGGGAGTGGGTCCTACAAGAGCTTCATAACCGAACCAAACGAATTTCTGAGTACCAGTTGGGTCGTATTTGGGTGCAGAGAGCCAGGGGAATTTGGCACGAAGATCAGCCTCAGCCACGCTATCCTCCCAAGGGTTTTGGAAAGACCATCCAGCCCAGTATTCCCATTTGCGGTGCATTCTCGAGCGACAGCTTGTCTCAACGTCGCGACTATCCTGAGGACCATGCTGAGAGCAAAGTGCGAATTGGTAAACACCGGGGGCAGCGTCTCCAACAAACTTGGGGAACAAGGCTCTACTACACCTTCCAGCTTCCCAGAGATCTCGACGGCACCAGAAACCCAAAGTCCAAGATGCATCATAGCCAAGCTCGCTACCAATGTAGCTCATCAGATTGGTACCATTGCGAACGTCGCTGCGCTTCATCCAGCCGATTGTGTGAACCACAAGCGAGCTGCCCTGGTCGTTGTCGTAGAAGTGAGTTCCCTTGGGCAAACGCAATCCTTGAGGGCTCAGCCAAAGCAGTTGAGTGAGGATCTCTGCACGAGTATCCATATCATTGGTTCCATTCCTCAAGCAAGAGGTAAGACCGGTGCAGTGCTGGGAAAACTGGTAGATATTGCATCGGTTGTTGGCGATTTCACCTTGTCCGAAACCAACTTGAGCAGTGAAAAAAACACCAAGAGGAAGCACAATGTTGCATTCCTCCTGAGGAAACGGATTCTTAGCCTCCCAGTAGAACATCTGATGGCTAATCTGTTGACCCCTGAAGGGAATAGTCACGGTCATGGAGACTGAACCAGGGTGCTTGTCAGAGTCCGAGAGAATAACGTGACCCTTTGGTTGGTGGATCACAATTCGAGGGCGAAGTTCATTCAAGTGAACAGCGGCATAGTCGTCTGCTCTCTCGTTTTGGTAGAGCTTTTCGTCGTCCAACTTGATCAGTACAGCACCGGGTCCAGAGCGTACAAGTTCGGTAATGTCAAATTGCTTGACACCGGGTTCGTTCTTTCGAACATCATAGACGTGGTCGAAGGAGGTAGTAGCGAGGCCGGGGAAACGTCCAAGACGGTCCTGGCACACGGAGACAGCATCGCGAGGGTCAGTGTCAACGACACAATCCCAAGTGGTGGCGGAGAGGTTGTAGCTACCGAGAGCAGGCTTCTCAAAGCTGATCTTGGTGTTCCTCGAGGAGCTAACGTACAGCTCAATATATGCAGAGTAAACAGGGTTCTCTGGCCAGAAATCGACAAGAGAATCCACATCGAAACGAAGTACCAATCGAGTAGGGTCACCCATGAAGATCCTCTCCACCCCTGAACTCTCGGGGGAGATCACCTCACTGGGCCGCACGCTATCAATCAAACGACTTTCAATCATCGGGATATTGTATCTCTTGTCAGCCACAGCATCGCGCTGACCGAGAACTTTCCTACCGCTCGCGCAGGAAAGGAAGAGCAATAGAAGACCCAACCAGCGAATCATCAGTGTGAGTGCTTTTGTTGTTTCTAAAATCTGACAGGGAGGAAACACAATAAAATTTCTAATTCCATCCTGGTAGTATAAAAAGTATCCTCTTTGAGCAGTCTACACGGCATGACCAACCCTCCGAAAACACCGCCAGCAAGCACCACCCCCATCAAAATCACCTATTTGGTCCGGAAGAAACCTCCCACGCCCCAGCCGGATACCGAGAAAACCCTTGAGCAAAAACCACCCGTTGCTCGAAGACTCAACTTTGACTAAAAGATCGTCTTTATTTATTCCATACTAAGTGGGTACCCGATCAGGGCTTTCATGCGCTCTGTCAACGCAGAGTCTGAGATAGTAGGTTGATCAACAAACTTTGCAGCCATTTCCTTGTTCCCACGAGTCCAATACTCTGCGGGAAACATCTTGACAGGATAGGGGCGATGAGTTGTCATTCTACGATTCTCGAATGTTTGAATTCTCTTCTTCAGATGAACTTCAATTTTCTCCTTTGCCTTTGCAATCTTTTTCGGGTCGGTCAATCCTCGAAGCAAGTGGTTCCGGGGGATGTAGCAGACATACAGACAAATTCTGACAGGATCCAGAGTTTTGTCATCACTCCTGGTAGGTCTTGCACCCCAATGAACAGTACGTGAGTCCCAAATGGTGAGTTCCCCTGGTACAGAGGTCACAAACTCCTCAGTGACATTGGGTTGCTCGCGATACCAAGCCTCCTCTTTCTCGGACAATTGATAAAACCCTGACTTTTTGCTCTTGCGCATCTCTAACTCAGCAAACTTCGAATGTATCAGATGACTACCGGATAGGAACTTCAACCCGCCATTGGTCTTTGTCAAACTAACACACCCTTGGTAGTAGAGAGGTCCCTGGCTTTTGACAGTTTGGTCCAAGTGCGGCCACTTTGCTTGTTCCGGCTTTGTAGGGGTTCCAAAGTTCATCCCATCGAAACTGACAAGTAGATCGTCGATATGACAATCCCAAAGGTCTGCAAACACTCTCAAAATACCTCTTTCCGATCGCAATCGCCAGAAGAACTCTGCGTGTCCTGCTTTGTAATGCTGCACCAATCCACGGATCCCGGGCGGGAAGTAGGAAGGTATTAAGGTCTTTGGATTCTTCTCATCCACACCAGTCCCAAATGCTTTCACCCAATCCCATGCATCATTAAGATAGGCCTCGACTTGCTTAGGAGTCAGAACCGGAATTCGAGAGAACCCGTTTGCCTGTAATTCCTTTCGCATTCTGAACAAAGGATAGTCCCTAAGTTTCCCCTCGAAATCTCGCGTCTCGGGTCGTTTTCTCTTCGACATTTTTGTTTTTTGTGCGCCCCAGGCCGAGCTTTACTGTTTTTAGAAAATACAACGAAGTTCGACAAGCGCGCGGATAGTGCCTTTTAAATTCAACGCCCGGTTGCAAAGTTCATTGGTTGAAACAAAAAAGAAAGCACCATGCAAGAGTCTCCCCCCAAAAAGATCACCCTTATTGAACTTCGTTTTAATAATAGAAGCAGAATCATTATGTCTCCCGGTGACAAGCTCCTCCCTGGCCTCTTCAGGATAGCAGTGGAAACGTTCAATTTGGATTTCGACCCGGAATTGTCCGTCAAGGTTGACCAGCAAAGCTACATTGTACTCTGTGACAGAGATATCGAGGCATTGGTACACGCCGGCATCCTAAAGGACGACAGGTGGACCTTTGAGATCCGTGATACTACTCCCCCGCCCGGGAAACAACAACCAGGTGTAGTTTGGAGATCCCCCACTGCCCCTCAGTCCGATTCAAATGGCCGTGCTCCCCGATTTGTTTTCGCCCACGAGCACTTGAACTCAACCCAAATGGCCCAGCTAGCCCAGAGGGGTGTTCAAGGTCCCAACGGTGTTTACGGACTTACCTCCCTGCCCCCAGAGATTGTAGCACAACTCCCCAATGAAGCTGTGGCTTTTCTATTCAAGAAGTAAAGAATTTTCGAACCCCTCTCCAAAGTATGGTTTTATCTTATACTTATTCTCTCGGTGGAAAGGAAGTCAAAGAGACCAAAGAACACACCGACACAGATGGGTATTACAGTCTCAATGAACTTGTCCAGGATATTGATCCACTCCACTGTAGTGATGAACAGCTTGCAGGTTTTTGAAAACACCAGCACTATGATACCGTAGGTGATGACTGTAAGACACAAGATGTAGCCATATTGGAGCGGTTGATTCAAATACTTGTGCAGTAGTAATGAATTGTACGCCAAAGCCATGGAGAATAGTCCCAGAATCCACGACTCGAACCCTATGTAACGAAGTAGCAGTAGGATTAGGAATGCTTGTCTTGGTGAGTACATTTTGCGTTACAGGTTGAGGGGCGTTTTAATTATTTTACGTATTTGGACAGAGCGTAGAGGTGGAATTTTCCCAGAAACCATAAACCGCTTATACATCACCCCTGTTTGTGTATTTAATCAATTCAGTAAAATCATGTAACATCGAAAGGGGGTTTCATCACTCAATGAAAAGTCTGTAGCGTACCTGGTTAACGCGTCCTGCTTATAACGGGGAGAAATGGGTTCAAGTCCCGTCAGACTTAATTTTTTTACTACTTTACTCTACTTTCAACTTGTGTATCGTGTAGATTCCGTGAGGAGCCAACACTCGATCACTTGTCTGATCGATCACGCACTTGTACTTTGTAGATTTTGCAATGCAATAGGACATCGCTTTTTCTCGTGTGTCGAAGATGTGACGAAGTTCACCCTGTACTTTGAGTGTAAATTCTGCGTTCCATAAGATGACCCAGACAAACTTTTCTCCTTGCATTTATTCTTGAGATCTAAATGGTAGAGCGTTGAGTTGACCTAAGACAAACTAACGCGCGTAAGTTTTAAAAACAAAGTCAGAGATGTTGAAAACCTTGACTATAGCAGCTACAAGTTCTTGTACTGCATTATTCTATGGTCTCCGTAGTGGCTGTTTCGGAGTGAACAAAGTTACCTTTGTGGATACCAAAGAGTTCACCAATTTTGTTCAAGTGAAGAAAACCTTCCTCTACGATGAGCTTCATTCTTGCAAAACTGACAGGGTTGACGCTTTGTTAGCATTCAAGTCGTTCTACGACGAGGATATCCCTGCTTTCAAACCAATGCCAGTATTGACGTCGATTAAGCCATTTGAATACGAAGTGGAACGCTACGACAAGGCCGGAGACTTGGAAAAGAAAATGGCTGAACGAGTTGACAACATTTATCGGTCATATCAAGACTACCCGAAGAGTACACGCGAATTGCTCGCTCGGGATTCCCTTACACGTTTGGTATCAGAATACAAGCAATAAACTCCCGCGTGTCTGAGTTTTAAATTGCTACGCTCGCTTGAGCTTGTCAAATCTAAAATTTGTACAAAGTCTGCAATGTTCAAAACTTTAGCTTTAGTTATTGGAGGCTTATGCACTGCACTCTTCTATTGTCTTCGAACTGGGGGTTTTGGGGTAAACAAAGTCACTTTTCAGAATACTAAGGAGTACACTTACCATGTCTGGGTTACTAGAACATTGTTCTGCGATGAACTTCACATTTCAATTACAAAAAGAGTCACTGCTTTATTGCAGGACAACTCAGATTTCTACGAACTTACCCCACCCTCCGAAAATGTACCACCCATGAAGTTTTTCAAACCTGTTGAATGGGAAGTGAGGCGTTATGAAAAATGGGAAGATTTGGAAAGGAAACTGGCGGATACGTACGATAGCATTCAACGCTTACATCGAGATCTACCGAAAAAGACCCGCGAAATGCTTGCTAAGGATTCCCTCACGCGCTTGGTTTCGGAGTACAAGTGATCAGAAAACCGCGCGTCTTGCGTAGGGTCATTAAAACAAAAACCCTCCTAGTCACGTTCACCATGACTGAAAAATGTTCGATCACGTCAGCCAAACAAAAGGCAATTGTGTTACTATGGCCTGGTTCAAGAGAACTGGAGTATCTAGTTCGTAGATTCAAAAACGATGGAGTGTTGACAATCACATTCGAGGATGTTGAGTTTAATGCTACAGCTTCAGATTTGCCAGAGATTCTTACAGCTGAAAAGGCGTCACAACAGCAATCGTGAATTTTTCCCGCTTCATCATCAACTACGCTATTCAAATAAAGGAAGTCCAATCCAAGTCATTGTTTCTTGTAACCAACGGGCATCTTTACAGACGAGTTTATCTGTCCAATTGGTTTCACACCACAGCAAGGCAAACCTCAATAGGTATCGCAAGCAGTATATGAGTAGTCGCAGCACAAGCCCGCCTATAACTGGCAAAACCAATTTTTGGTACATTTATTGACTTACAGGAGAATGTGCTCAGTAAAATTTATACCAAGTGACTATGAGTGGGCCATTTTTAATAGCGCGCGTAACCCCGCGTAGAACCCAACCGCCGCTTGCGGTTCTCTGAGTCACAAAAATCAACAATGCCAAGCCGAACTTGGGACCTTCACTACAAAGCTCCAACTGATCCTTTCCTCCTGGCACTCTACTACTACCGAAAAGCCTCCACAGCCAATGAGTCTGAGAAACTTCGTGCACAAGCCCTAGCCCGATCATCGGCAAATAACAGGAAGTCCGAACTTCGTTTTTCGTGATCGCGCACTTTCCTAATTCCGAGAAAGGAAATTTCGCGCGACTGGCGCTCATAAAAAATATTCCACAACATGTGCACATCTTTCGACGCGCGCGCTGAATTGATGAAATTGGGACAGAAACTTTGTGATGAGGGTAGATTCAAGAAGACTCGTTGCGCTACGGCCAGTGCACAGTTCACTCAGGTCAATGAAACTTGGAATTGTATTGGATGTGGTATTGATGGAAACACCGCAGCTATTCCCTTCTACCGTGGCGAGGCACCAAGGCTTTCGGTTGGAGTTCGTACCAAGTCCACTCCCGCGATTATGTTCTCCTCTGCATTTTGCGTTCAATGTGTCAAGAACTTGAAGCAATCTGCCACTAAGACCGATCAGTTGATCTTCGAAATGCTTTCCCTTTACTACGAGGAGCACAGCTACCAAATGAAGTACGGTCTCGGAAGAAACTGGCCGCTACCCACTCCTCTGCGTCAATCCAAATCAAGGTCTGGACCAAAGAAAGCCGCTACAGCTGGTGGAAAGGCCAAGCCTCGAGCACGTGGCTCCAGGAACGCATCCAAGGCCTCCTTCTCTTTCATTGAAGATGAAGCTTCTCAGAGCTTCGTTTTACCTGAGGAATTCATCTTGCCATCAGTACAACCCGCTGAAATCAATGAGCAGCCAGTCTCAATCGAGTTGGGTACACCAAAGTGGGCGGAATTATTTGAAATACCCATCAGTGTCTTGAACGACATAACCGAGAGCCTTACTGCGAACGAAAGTCAGAACACCCCGCCTCCAATGTCTACGAACACGATCGTTGAATTCCCTAAGCTTTTGTTGGAGGACATTACCAACCCGGTTGACCAAGAGTTCAACTTCGGTCTGCTCACCTACCTGGATCAATTGGTGGGTAATTCTGGGAAATTCTCAGTACCTTCCGATGGTAGACCCATATCACCGGAGAAGTTTCTCCTACTGGGACCTGCACCCTCAGAGTCGGAAATCGTGGATCTGTTACATTGCTGGGTGAACTTCGTCGCCTTTTTCCTGCATCAATGCAGAGCAAATGAGGTAGCTTTCCTGTCCTTCTCCGGTGAGCCTGCCTTCTTTGAGTTGCAAGATGTACCCACCTTCACTGCACAGTCAGTCAACAACTCAGAGTTCCAAAAGAAAATCACTGAGTACACAAACGTACTTAGAGCTCGTGGAAAGAAAGCTGTAATGGAAGAGAAGGACCTCAAGCGTACCACCACTGGGTACTTTCCCTCTATATTGGAGTTCTCCGAATTGTTCTGCTTTATTCTTGACTCGACATTTGTGATCCGTAAGGAGGCACAACTCTTTGCGCGCTACTTCTTCCGGTTCCCTGATAGATTGAAGAGTTTGTACAACTTTGACGCTTATCACTTGTTGAACAGTTTACAAGCGCATGACATTGGTGGCTACAAATCCAGCGGCATTGTGTTCATTCCCAACTTGACAGTCCACCCTAAACACCACACATTCACTATGAAAGTGGTGAGCAACAATGACCTATGAAAGCAAAACTTATTGCTTCTCATAAATATAGAGCAATAAAACCTTAATTAATTAGAGTTGGTCAGTTGCAAAAGTGGGGGCCTGAGCGAAAGAAATGTTTCGTGTTGTAAGGAAGCTGGTGGATCGTACTCGCCTCGGACGTGAGTACTCCAATCAAGAACTACGAGATTATGTTTTCTCCACCAAGTACGCACGTGCTGTTTCAGTGGGGAACTCTACCTCAAGGTTTGAGACTTGGGGAGAATGTGTTGACCGAGTGATCGGTATGTACAAGACCAAGTACAATCACATCCCTGAGGTGCTCTCTCATCTCGATGATGTGAAGCCGTTGTTGTTGGCAAAGAAAATCCTACCCTCAGGCAGGGTTTTGCAGTTTGCCGGACGTGCTATCGCTGTCAACAACATGAAGGGTTACAACTGCTCCTACCTACCCGCGAAACATCCAAAGTTCTTCAAAGAACTATTCTACCTTCTTCTGTGTGGTACTGGTGCAGGAATCTCCAATCGTTTGATTCACATTTCCCAACTCCCCAAGGTCAAGTTCAGTACCGCAACCGAACGTTTCGTTGTACCGGACACCATTGAAGGATGGGCAGAGAGCATGGGGAAACTTGTGGATGCTGCCTACGGGCTGGGTCCAATGCCGGTGTTTGATTTCTCGCAAATCCGCAAGAAGGGGTCACCATTGATCACCTCTGGCGGTTTAGCACCGGGTCCTGATCCGTTGTCGAATGCATTGAAGGAAGTCGAAGTACTCTTCCGTCAAAAGGAAGGTCAACAACTGGGTTCCTTGGATGTTCTCGATATCTCCACCACTATCTCCAATGCTGTGGTTTCAGGTGGAGTTCGAAGGTCTTCCATGATCTGCTTGTTCGATCGTAACGACAAGGATATGTTGGGTGCAAAAATGGGAGAGTGGTGGAAGACGCATCCGCATCGTGCTCTTTGCAACAACTCTGCTGTATTCAAACCGAGTGAGAAGTCAGAGGTTGCAAGCTTTTTCGACAACAATCCTTCAGTGTTTGAGTTTGGAGAGCCTGGTATTGTGTTCAAGAACTCCGACAGCTCTGGTACAAACCCATGTGCAGAGGCTGGTTTGGAGGAATACCAATGTTGCAATCTTTCCGACTTGATTATGGGTGCGATAACTCCAACAGAGTTCCCCAAGGTAGCCAGAGCTGCTGCTTTCCTTGGCACGTTGTACGCTGGTTTCACAGATTTCCCTTTCCTCAGTGAAGATTGGAAGATCAGCATGCAAAAGGACGCGTTGATCGGCGTCTCGTTGAACGGGGTTGCAGCTGTCGACTACAAGGCCTACGACTTGAAGTTTGCAGCAATGTCTGTAGTTCAGGAGAACTGGTATTGGGCACAGGTGATCGGTATCAACAACGCTGCACGCAACACCCTGGTGAAGCCCGGTGGTACCACCTCGCTCTTGACTGGTGTCCCCGCTGGTATACATGCGAGTTATGCACAATTCGCAGTGAGGAGAGTTATCGAGCCGATGAACACCCCAACTGCAAAGTACTTTATGGAAAACTTTGCCGACGCAGTTGAGCCCCACTTGAGCAACCCGCTCAATGTTGTCATCAAATTCCCCTACGCCGCGCCACCAGGAGCCAAGACTCGCCACGAACCAATCGAGGAGATGCTTGAGAGGATTGCACATGTTCAAGAGAACTGGGTGCTCCCTGGCTGGACCTCTGGTGATGATTCCCACAGCGTGTCGGCGACCGTCAATTTTGTTCACGATGACATCCCGAAACTCAAGCGATGGGTCAGTGCTAACTCCAGCCTATTGGGAGGAGTAAGCTTTATTCAGCACCATCCCAACTTGGTCTACAAGCAAGCGCCCTTCACTGAAGTTGACCAAAAGGAATACGATGACCTCTGCAAAGTTGTTGAAGGTGTAGACTTCAGTCAGATTCACGGCAAGGATCTTGCCCGTGAGATTGAAAGTCAATGCAGCTCAGGTCTCTGCGAGGTTCGACAGAATGAGAAATTCTCCAAAGCTGTGGTCTAGAGAGTGGGTTTAATGTTGACATAGTAAATTCTCGCACCTATCGGCGTAAGCAACAATGAGATGGTCCAACGGGCAATCCACCAACCGTCGTTGTACTCTGCATATTCCATACAGGTTTTCAGCTGCATTTGTTGCGTTCTAGCAAGACCCAGGGCGGTAGTAACGTTGGCGTAGTTGGTGATTGCTGCAATAACAGAGAACCACAGGAAGATCATGGGTACAAGGCAGACCCAGAAAGCATCTTTCAGACTGAAACGCGCAGTGAAGAAACCCATTCCTCAGATGTGTATTGCGGGAAAGCCTATAAGCCAATGTCAGACAATCAAAAACTATTACAACTGACTTGAATTATACACAGAAATGCACCACCCTTCGATTGCAGTGGAGTTATTTCGCACCTTCTCTGTGGTTACTTCTTTCCTCGCGTTAAGTGTACTGGGATTGTTTTTCCTTCCACTTCTGTGTCTTTACTACTGCATCGCACGAGTAAAGTCCCATTGAGAGAAAAAATCACAACTACCTATACAGTTGTGGAGCTGTAGTTATATTCTCAGAGCAACACCCCTCAAGCATGAGTCAGAAAACCCCCAAGTCCAGCTCTGTCACAAAGTTCGACGTTGCTCCCGCGATCCTTGCCAAGCTCAAGGGTAACTGGAACTACAACGAGTCCATTGGAATCACTGAGAACTGGACAAAGATCACCGATGTTGCACCGGAGTTGGCCGAGGGTAACGTACCTTTGTCGAAGAAAAACTTCATGAAGTTCATCTCCGAGCAGATTCGCCCATCCGCTGCTCAACCCAAGAGTGCAGAGACCAACCCATTCGGTTCCTACATTGATGCTGTTATCAGCAAGAAGGATTCCCCCGCCGTGCAAGATCAGGGTGTTGAGATCCTCAGCTCTGTTCAAACTACACCCTCCTCTTCAAGCTCCCACGCAGCTATTGCAGCAAAGCTCTCCAAAAACGACCGCCTCATCTTTGAGCAATCAATTGCAGAGACGAACAAGATTCTTGGTCTGGTGTAGGCATTTACTTTGACTTTATTCGAGTGTGAAAATAATAAACCAGCTAGTTTCTCAATGGATGCAGTTTTAGTACCAGCACTACAGTTGTGGGAGAAAAGCAAGGGAACCCTTATCTTGTTCGTGATAGGGGCGCTATTGGTCTATGTCAACCCTCAAAATCGACTTGCTGTACTGGTGGGCAGTATCCTAGCACTTGCACTTGCACAGTATGCCAAGAAACTTGCAGCTTCCCTGGAATACCAAAGCTTCCGCGTTCAATTGACCAACCTGGCTAGTTTCTGTACGACTGGTGCCAGCATTCTCCTGCTCAGTGTGTTCGGTCGAGTGTTCACCGATTTTGTAGCGGAATCTGGAGTGCTCTCCATTCTCACACTGTACAAAATCATAGTTGTTCTGATCATTTTCATCACAGTCTACGGTTTCATTGAAGGATACCTTTGGCTCTACAAGCTACCGATCCCCGCGCCTGATTAGTAAAAAATCTAAGCGCGTCTCATCACTGGTATCTTCACTGTTTCTCAAACACAAGCGAACGATGCCATTATCTAAAGAGGAACAAATAGGACTAAAGCTAGAGAATGTAGCACGTGGATTAACTTTGCTGGGAAGCAGGGAGGTTAAAACTCTTCTGGATTCCTTCTATCCACACGCAAGGCAAATCAAGTACTGGTGGGTGATACACTCAGCCGCACATCAAACTTCCGAAGGTGCGGATTTGATACTTGATCTAGCTTGGCACGACCCCAAATGGCGTCCTATGTTTAATGACCCGACTTACGTGAACAACTGGGACAAACAAGTTTGGGAGACGATTCAGTATCCCCGAGAACGTGAATCTCACATCCGAACTGAAATCTTCAATGCATGCAGTAAAAACTGAAACTTGAAAACATGTGTATATACAGGCTGTGTAGTAGCTAACGACTAACAAGTTCTGCTCATGCCTGTGAATTGTGCAAGGTGTAACACTGAAATTCCCGTCATCGAGGCGTGGAGGTGTTGCTGTGGCGATGCGTTCTTCTGTTCAGAGGAGCACTTCAACCAGGACCCTCACTCCAAGATCGAAGACGACAAACACGCCGAGGCCAACGAGCTGATACAAGCCAACATCGATGTCAAATTTTCTCGGATAGTTGGAAAGGGAGGCTACGTCGGGCTGATCGACAGACTTGTCGATGTGATAGTCAATCCTTCTAGTGTTCCTAGAGTGAAAAGCGGATTGATCAAAGATTTTGCTGATGAAAGCACAAAGTCAAACAGGGGACCAGTCACTAACTACATCACTGCGGCGTTGACTGCACTCGAAACACAAAACAAAAACGATTTCAAGGACAGCCTGACGGGCCTAGAGTTGATTTGGAAGAAAGATTCTCCTCGATCAGTTAAGCAAATTGAAGCCGCGATGACTCAATTCTTGGACCAGTTTGACAAATTCCCCGGCCCGCCTGATCAGGGTATCAAGTTACGCCAGGCAGGTTTTACGCTGGGCAACGCACTCAATGGAAGTAGAAAGTGAGTTTAGTAAAATTTGTCAAGTACATTGTAATTTTTAACTCTGTGTTACTTGGGACTCTGACAGAGAGAAAAAGGCTCTAGATGCCGTGGTTTATCTTCTACCCCAAGTGTGACATAACCGAGCCGACATTCTCCTGTTCGAATGCGTGGATAATGTACTTCCTATTCGGAGTGTTCTCTTTGCTTTCATTTCAGAACATATTCTTGACAGAGATTCACTATGGTTGCTTCCTACTGGCTACCCTGTACTTTGATATCGGCCTACCCTGGTATGAGATAATTTGGCACCTAGTGCTGGGCTACGCTGTCGCAGGGGTGTTACTACTGAGCAGCTCGAAACTATCCACAGCCCTCAAAATCAAGTTCAATTTCTTCAAGGATCTGTCCAAGCTTCTCCGACTATCTCTGGGCTTTATGACTTTTTTCTTTGCATTCTACGGGGTTGATGATGTTATCTCTGAAAATGGCGACCCCTACGGCCTAGCCCTTGCAATGGTGTTCTGTGTTGCCTGGGTGCTAGCTGCCGGTGCATCGTTCTTCTGTGCGGAGAAAGTGAAGGAGGGCAATTTCGAGGAGCAAGCTCAATACTGGGTTTACTGGTCACAATTGATGATTTCGACCGTGGTGACATTTTTAGTCGCGTTCATTCCCTCCCTGAGTGCTTACTACAAATCGTTGATAGCATTCCCACTGCTGACCGCAATTCTTGTCCTACACAAAACCTACCACAAACCTCTGGAGTTTCGAAGGAAGAACAAGTAAAACCCGATACTCTCACTTTTAACCGACCCCCCAACTGGCTTTGATACTACTCACTGTATTGAGGACTGACTATGTGTAGTAAGCCACAAACCAGCAGTAGCAAAGTCATGCCTGGTCCTACTTTGTTCAACTTGTCCGAAGAGGAAGGTCCCAAGGACTACAAACCCACAGTGGACGAGCCGCTCTACACCAACCAACCAGGCGCCTACAAGAAAGTTCGCGAGGCGGGAACTGATGTCTCCAAACGAGATCACAAGTTCTACCCAACTCGTTTCAGGAGTTTGTTTGAGTGGGGTGCCAAAAATATCACAGAATCTCCCTACTTTGAGTTGGCATTCGCCCTGGCAGGGGAGTTATTCTCCTCCTTCTTCAAATGGTTTCCCATCATCATGGTGATGGGATTCATCCGATCCGACTCTGGAGTTGTCGCCAAATACGGAGAGCTGATGCCCCTCTTCATTACCGTGTTTGTTTCTTCCACTATCTCATTCTACTCTTGCCGCCGCCTTTCTGCCGACGCAAACCCTTCCATCTCGTTCTTCCGTTGGTTCCTGCCCGACATCACCCAGTACCCCGTGCGCTATTCTGGTGTCAAGTATGATGGTGCCAAGGACTTCCCTGGCGAGTGGTTCATTAACGGTGCTATTTTGACCGCTGTCAAGCTTGCCACCCAGTTTGCTGCTGCCCTCCTGATTGTTTCCGTTGCCCACGTGTGCGAGCCCAAGGGTAACCTCGGTTTCCCCAACGGTGCCTTGATCTACGATGCCCAGGGTTTCCCCTACATGATGCCCTCTGCCTCGGGAGGTTACAGTCGTGCTGGAACTTTGTTGTTCATCTCTGCCTTTATGGACGGTTTGCTCTACTTGTCCGCAGCCCTCGAGTTTGTCAAGATTCGAGGACATGGTATCAGCGCTTTGTACGTGGGTCTTGGTACCACCTTGGCCTACATGATTTCCTACTATGCCACCTCCACCCCTTTGAACATCTGGTTGCCCCTTGCCGCCATGGCCTTCCACCGGGACTCCACCACACAACCGCTTACCGCGATCTTCCTGCCGGTTGTTATTGGTTACGGTTTGGCCACTTTTGTTTGGTACTGGGTCTTCCGAGTTACCTCCCAATCTGCCCTCAGGCTTGATAAGTTGAAGAAGCAATCCTAAAACCCTTGCCGAGAAAAAAATTAGTAACTCCGAAAAAAACGTGTGTCCATTCCTTATTTTTACTCTGATAAAGAAACACTATCAGTGATCTTTTTGGCCTTCTTTTTCCTCTTCTGGGACACGGGTCGGATCAGCAGCATCTCTTTGGAAACCGTAAGGGTCAGGATGAGGAGGGCGGATTTCTTGGGGAACAGAGCAAACTTACTCGTGTTGAGTAAGTGCAGGATGGGTGTTGCTTCCTCGAAACGGGTTCGTCTGGCTAGTTGATCGTGTTTCAACAGTAATCCCTCTGCCTTCTCTGGGTCAATTCCAAAGGTGGGGTACTTGTCCAGTAGAATCCCGTTGAGGCAGGTGTGCTTCTTGGTCATCAAATAGAGTAAACCAAGTCGTTGCATGGCCTCCTCTTGAGTGATGACACTTTCCCACTCAGCCAAGTCCAGCGTGTTGCTGGGCATTGTTCGGAGTTTTTCCAGAAGCTCTCTGACAGGTTCGGGTAGTTTTTTTACACCCACCAGCACACTGTTGATCGTGTTGCAACTAGCACAGATACATTGGATGAGGTAGTGAATTCGTTTTTCATTCACATCAACATACTTGGTTTTTTTCTTCTCGCTATCTTCTTTCTCCCGTTTGTGCTTGGGCAACGCACTCAATGGAAGTAGAAAGTGAGTTTAGTAAAATTTGTCAAGTACATTGTAATTTTTAACTCT
>Ga0247722_10000783_pt1 | contig 18462 bp, 18 predicted proteins | sample MSEWelMarce3H_FC_FD_189094 | JGI IMG/M metagenome (GOLD analysis project Ga0247722, IMG submission 189094) | Subsurface sediment microbial communities from gas well in West Virginia, United States - MSEEL Well Study Marcellus 3H_FC | ecosystem: Environmental > Terrestrial > Deep subsurface >... | reverse complement strand
CAATAGCCTATTTGGCTCCGGCCATTGGACTTGAAATTTTCAAGAATAAATATGTCCTTATTGACTCGAAGGTGAATTACATGATTCCTTTTAAGAACACACGCAACATGCGCGGACTCGCGTTCAATGTGTCGTTTAATTTTGTGTTTTAAATGATCCCGTCGGGGTGAAATTATTTCGTCGGGGTGAAATTATTTCGTCGGGGCGAAAAATTTTTCGCCCCTATCGGAATAAAACAATATGACCTGAAAATTCATGCGGTAATTCAATCAGATCTTTCATGGAAACCTTGTAATGATAAACGCCATTCGCAGCGAAATGATCGCGGCCTAAGACATTGCCTGTCCAGGCGTCGTTCACATCGTTGGTTTGGAAAATGATTTGTCCCCAACGGTTATACACTTCCATTTTGTAGTCAGTTACTCCCGTAGACTGAGGAATCCAGAAGTCATTTACTCCATCTCCATTCGGTGAAAAACTAGTAGGTGCATAGAATAGAAAACCGCTCACAATGACTTCACCGGTTGCCTGATTAATACATCCGTATTCATTCGTAACGGTTTGTGTAATGCTTTGAATTCCCGCTTCGGTCCATTCGTAGGGGAAATTACATTCACTGCTAGATCCTCCGTCGGACATAGAATAGACACAGCTAATTCCACCGGTGGATAAATCGGTAATTGTTGTATTTGAATTTAAAATATCTACGGTTTGTGGATCTATTGAGAAGTTGGCATTGGGAACGGGATAGGCGGTTATAGCATCGCTCAGACTTTGATAGAGCGTATCAATACAGCCATTGATCGTATAGACCATGAGCGACACATCATAAGTTCCTGGTGTGTTGTAAATATGTAAATTTTCAGGCTGAGAACTAACGGTGCCGTCGCCAAAATTCCATTCGTAAAATAGTTGCGTTGGGCTTTGAGCGATGGCATTGAATGTCCCGAAAACAGGAGGACAACCGGCGGCTGGCAGAATAGACGAGGTTAATGAAGGGTCGAGTGGAACCCAAACATCATCGATAAAGGATTCCGTGCATCCATTGTCCGTAATGGTTAATGTTACGGTATATGTTCCGTCTTGACTGTATTCAATGTTCTGCGGATTCGCCTGTGTCGAATTGGGTATTTCCGGGCTGCCGAAATCCCAGAGGTATGTTGCGAAGTTGGTATTTGCTCCTAATGCCTGGAAATCGAAACTATTTGTAGAAAGACATTGGGCACTTCTTGGCGGGAAAGAGGGGATGAGGTTCCCGTGAATTTCAATTGAATTGGTAGTCGTGTCAGGACATGTAAATGGCGCGGAAGCGATAAGTTGTATAGTATAACTTCCCGTGTCGGGAAAGGTGAAGTCAGGTTCGAAATCGTTGGAATAATCGCCGTTGAAAACGGTGTTGAATTCCCACCAATAATCGGTAGCATTCAGTGAGCTGTTCGGGAAGGTGTAGGTTAATCCATCGCAGAAGGTTGTTTGATCTGCAATAATGGCAACCGGATCGGGCTGATTCACAATTGTAATCGTAGTGTCTTGGGAACAACCATTGTCAGCAGTCGCAGTTAGTGTAACAGAGTGGATCGATTCATTCGAATTGAAAATAATTCCTTGCGGATCGCTTAAGGTCGAAGAATTGGGAACCGAATTGGTTCCGAAATTCCAGAGTAGTGTGCCGTTGTTTGAAACAAAGGTTGCTGAACCCGAGAAATCGTATGTGTCTAGATCGTCCACACAGGCATAGCTGTCAATGGAAATGATAGGATTAATCTCCGGATAGACGGTGTATTCAGACGTGGTTGTGTCTGAGCAAGACCAACCTGGATTCGCAATTAAAGTAATGTTATAAGTGCCGGCATTCGGGTAGGTGTAGGTTGGGTTCGCCAATGAACTTGTGTCTGCATTCTCAAAAGGAACACCAAAATCCCAAAGCCAAAAAGTGGAGTTCAAGCTTTGATTTATTAAACTTATTTCTAAGCCATTGCAGAAAGAAGTTTGGCCGGGAATACTGGCTACAATAGACTGATCGCACAAGGTGACATTGAATTGAAAAGTTCTTCTTGTGGTAGATAAATAAACACCGTTTCTATATTCCTCGGCGCAAACGGTAATCGTATACTGGCCCACTTGGGTTGGTGTTCCGCTTATGACTCCTGTACTTGAATTAATAACCATAGCCGGATTACTTATGACGGGATAGGAAGGCGAATAGCCTGGGCCGTAGGATAAATTCGGATAGGGTGGACTGTTCGGAGGCGAAGGCATGGGGTTGAACTGATCTGAGAAAAGATAGGGCGCACAAAAGGAATACACGATTACGTCTCCATCCGGATCAGTGGCAGAATGGTTAAAACTGAAAGCAGCATCTTTACACAAGGCAGGTGGCGGAAAGTTGGCAAATCGAGGACTTGAATTGAACCCGCCGGAAAGTTCATTGGTGCCCGGAACATGCGCCTCGTAGGAAACCCCTTGCGATTGCGGCGAAATGAGGTTGTCAATGCTTGGCTGAAAACAACAGCGCTGATGAACAATATTGTATCCTCCGGGTGTAGGGGGTAAAATTACACTGCCTGTATAAATGGCTTGTTCAACGCAGATATCTGGAGGTAGAATAAAGCAAGGATTGTTCGAAGAGACCGGAATGTTCGATACGTTGGTGCTACTTAAATTAATAGACAGTTCCGTGTAAAGGTTATTATTACTCGTGAATATACCAATCGACACGGCGGGGTCGAAGTCTGTACCGTTGACATTCCCTGGGCCGCAGTCGCGGAAGATCTTCAGCGTAATGGTATAGTTGTTTCCTGAAGTGTGGGTGTAATAAATTTCACCTCCAATTAAATGCGAGGCATTCGATGAAAAAGAAAGTGCAATCAACGCAAGCCAAAGCAAAAACCTCAACGGTTTGATCATGGGAGAGTATTTGATTTTCTTTTTCATTGATTAACTGAACGAAGATAAAACCCTTTTAACCACCAAAAGGTTGTCTTCCTCACGAAAAAGAATTAATAAATCTCATTCCTGTTCTAAATTTGAATCGATGGAACATTTGTCACATGTGAATGAAAAGGGGAACGCCGCCATGGTAGACGTTTCTGACAAGAACAATACGCTGCGCCAAGCCACAGCTGTTTCGGAAATTATTTTTCCGGAAAACTTGAATCAATTGTTTCAAAACAACGAATACCAATCGCCTAAAGGCCCCGTGTTTCAAACAGCGCGCATTGCAGGAATTCAAGGTGTGAAGCAAACCTCGACTTTAATTCCGCTCTGTCATCCGCTTTCCATTACAGGTATAGATGTGCAAATTGAAAAGACTGAAAAAGGAGCTCACATTCAATGCACCGTTAAAACCTTCGGTAAGACAGGTGTTGAAATGGAAGCGCTCACCGGCGCGTCTGTTGCGGCACTCACGATATACGACATGTGCAAGGCCATGAGTTTCGAAATGGAAATAGGCGGCATAAAGCTCATGGAGAAGTCAGGAGGTAAATCGACATACATTGCCAAGTAATGAACCTTCAATCTAAATCGAAATGGCACTCACGCGAGTTGGCGCTATATGGCACCACCTGCGAAGAAATAAAAAAGTGGGTGAGTTTTTTTCAGTTGGAAGTGAACCAACGTTTGGCTTATGTCGATGCTTCTCACGCTGAAGGAAATTCAGATTCTTCATTCGGAATAACCACACACGAAAATCATTTTCTTCTTCAGGAAGAAACAGGACTCGATCAAACCGTTCTTTTGGAATTCGACGGAGCGTTAGTCAATGGCAATCACCATGTGGCTTCCAACCAAATCATTTTTGTTAATCTTGAAAAAGAAAAGAGTTTAGTCAAGCGAAGCGCAGAACTCACCAACGTGTTAGCCGTCGTCCTTCCAGAAGAAATGACTGAGGTTCCTGCGTTTGTTCAACCCTTCCTTCAACCCGAAACAAAAATTTTTAGGATGAAGGAGGAGGTGCTTGAATTCGTTTCAACCTTATTTGAAGTTCCGTCTTTGAAAGCATTGGTTTTATTGGGTGGAAAGAGCATCCGCATGGGCGAAGAGAAGGGACTCATTCAATATAATGAAAGAACACAAGCGGAACATTTGGTTTCCCTGTTGGAAGAAATAGGGTTGGAAGTGTTTCTTTCCGTTCGGGAAGAACAAAAAGAAAAATATGCGTTCTTGAACAGACCGTTTATTACAGATCAAATTCAAGGAGCAGGGCCCCTTGGCGGGATTTCTTCAGCCATGCGATCGGTTCCACAAACCGCATTTTTAGTCGTGGCGTGTGACCTTCCGAATTTGCAAAAAGAACAACTCGAGTTTTTGCTGAAGAATAGAAATGCGAAAGCGTTTGCGACGTGTTATGAATCGCCATTAGACGGAGGTCCAGAGCCGTTGTGTTCCGTCTTCGAACCGAAATCTTTTTCGGCCTTGATGAAAGTTTGGGTGAACGGAAAGAGTTGTCCGCGAAAAATGCTTTTCAACCGAACAGTTGAAATTCTTCCTATTAAAGATTCGAAATTTTTGGTCAATGCGAATACGCCAGAGGAGCGCATTCAGCTTCAAGAAAAAAAGTAAAAGACCGTGAGCGTAAGCCGGGTTCTGTTCATGTGTTGCCACATGTTTCATCATTTATCTATGCGATCTACCCTCCGAGATTGAGCGAGCAACTCTTCAGTTGGAACGAATCCAACGGCCCCGGTTTATTTGATCTTACAGCCCGCAAGGTTTTCCTAGCTCGCCTTGTTACCAAGAACGACGGTGGTCTCTTACACCTCCTTTTCACCCTTACCACTATTGCGAGTGGCGGTTTAATTTCTGCAGCACTGTCTGTCCGTTAAACTTGCGTTTAACGTCCCCCGCTTTTCACAGGGTGCGGCGCTCTGCGCAGCCCGGACTTTCCTCTAGTTTTGCAACCAGCGATGAATCCTCTTCGGTCTTTGCCGCAAAGGTAGTACATTCGCTATTGATTTTTTCAGTTAGAAGATTGAACCGCGCTCATGATAAAAAGATTATTCAAATTAGCCCATCCGAAGTTTCAGAAATTAATTCTGGAATATCCGGTTTCCTTCGAACCTCGCTACGGCCATGGCCAAGAGGCTCATCCGCAATTGCTTTCCATTGTTGAAAATAGAAAAGAAGAATACGAGAAATGGCTGCACGCGGCATTGAAATACACGCATAATTTTCAATCCGTAAAAAACAACACCGACAAGCCTTCTGCGCAAGAACCGTTTTGGAACAATTTGTTTTTACCGGGACTCGACATGGTTATGTTGTACACAGCCATTTCAGAACTGAAGCCGAAACGTTATGTTGAAATTGGATCGGGTAATTCGACCAAGGTTGCGCACAAGGCCATTGCAGAGCAAGGATTAAAGACGGAGATTATTTCTATTGATCCTATGCCTCGCGCTGAAATAGATGCATTGGCAACCACCATTATTCGTTCTCCGTTTGAAGATTGCGATTTCGATTTTCTTGAAGCATTGGAAGAGAACGATATTTTGTTTGTAGACAATTCTCACCGCGTATTTCCAAATTCAGATGCAACTGTGTTTTTCTTGGAAGTGCTTCCAAGATTGAAGAAGGGTGTGGTTGTTCAAATACACGATGTGTATTTACCTTTCGACTATCCGCAGTTTATGTGCGATCGTTTTTATTCAGAGCAATACATGTTGGCCGCATTTCTTTTAGCGAACAGCGAAAAGTATGCGCCCATGATTCCAAATTATTATCTTTCAGAAAACAAAGAATTAAGTCAAATCATAGAGCCCATTTGGAACGCCATTCCGCATGCAGTGGAAAAACACGGCGGTTCGTTTTGGTTGAAAATAGAAAAGTAACATGACAGAAACTGCACTCTCTCGCAAAAAGATTCAGAACGGATGGGCCATGTACGATTGGGCCAACTCGGTTTACAACCTCGTTATTGGTTCAACCATTTTTCCGATTTTTTACGACATCATGACTACGGTAAAGAATGCCGATGGAACAGAGATGAAAAAGGTGAATGTCTTCGGAATGACCTTGGAGAATACAGAATTGATAAGCTATGCCACAGCCTTTGGTTTGACGATTGTTTGTCTTATTCTGCCAATTCTATCAGGTGTTGCAGATTATTATGGCAAGAAGAAATTCTTCTTGAAGTTCTTTTGTTATTTGGGAGCGTTGTCTTGCATCAGTCTCTTTTTCTTCGATCCGGCTCATATGGATTTAAGCATCTGGAGCGTGATTCTAGCCTGCATTGGATTTTGGGGAAGCTATGCTTTTGCAAACAGCTTTCTCCCCGTTGTTGCAACCGAGGATGAACAAGACAAGGTAAGTGCACGTGGATTCTCCCTGGGATATTTAGGCAGCATGATTTTGTTAATCTTCGCGTTGGTTGCTGTCATGGTTGTTGCGAAAACGGGTCCTGAAAAAGTTGCAATGATGCGCTATTGTTTTGTTGCTGTCGGACTCTGGTGGATGGGCTTTGCGCAGATTACGTTCGCTCGATTGAAAGAAGTGGAACGTGTTCATGCAGAAAAAGCGAATGTCTTTACGAAGGGATTTTCAGAGTTGGCTGGCGTGATGCGTCAGTTGAAGAACTTGCCTCAATTGAAAGCTTATCTTTTGGCGTTTTTTACTTTCAGCATGGGTATTCAGACGATTATGCAAATGGCAACTTATTTCGGAAAGAAAGAGGTTAAGTTGGAAACTGTAAACTTAATTGTCTCAATCATTGTTGTGCAAATTATTGCAATTCCGGGAGCGTTTTTGTTTTCGAAATTGTCTGACAAGTACGGGAATTTTTTCGTGTTGAAAATAGCGTTGGCCTTGTGGATGTTCATTTGTTTCTTCGCGTTTTATTTTGTGCAAGAAGGGCAGGTGAACATGTTTTACATTGCAGCAGGATTAATTGGATTTATTATGGGAGGCACGCAGTCGTTGGCGCGCAGCACGTATTCGAAATTAATTCCAGGGACAAAAGACACTGCGTCATTCTTTAGTTTTTACGATGTAACTGAAAAAGTAGGATTGATCATTGGACTTGTTTCATTTGGATTTATCGATGGACATTTCAGCATGCGTTATAGTATTTTGGCGTTGATTGTCTTTTTCGCAATAGGATTCGGATTGATGTTTTTGATTCCGAAGAATAAGGCGGAGGTGTAGTCGATTTTATTGCGCTTGCTTAGCGTAAGATGTTTTCATAGAGTTTTACATATACAACTAATAGAGTATTTCCTCGGTAACTGAGTTGCTCTAGTTTTGACTCGCTTCAAAGTCTCGCGGATCAAAATGAATTCTTCCGCTCGCTTCAAAGACAACATACTTTATGAAAAAAAAATTAACAGCAGCGTTGCTTGCGGTATTCGGCTTCACAGGATTGCATGCGCAACAAGTCGTTACAACTGCTGGTGGCAACGCAACCGGGAGTGGTGGCTCTGCAAGTTATTCGGTTGGACAAATTGTTTACAAAACCAATAGCGGTTCGGTTGGTTCGGTTTCACAAGGTGTGCAACAACCTTATGAAATTTCCATAGTTTCAGTATTTGAAGAAGATAGCGGAGTTAGTCTGTTGCTTTCTTCTTACCCCAATCCAACAACCACCAGTCTGACTTTGAAAGTCGGAAACTACAATTTTGAAAATCTGAACTATCAACTTTTTGATGGTAATGGAAGAAAGCTTTTAGATAATAAAATCTACCAAGCAGAGACTTCTGTATCGATGGAAATATTTCCTGTTGGTATTTACTTTTTGAAGGTAAGCAATGGATCTAAAGAAATACAAACTTTAAAGATTGTTAAAAACAACTAGCACGTGAAGAAAATAACAACAATTATAGCGGCTAGTCTAATTGCAGCAGTATGTTTTTCTCAAGCTCCGCAAAGAATGACTTATCAAGCCGTTGTGCGCAACAGCACAGACGCTTTGGTGCAAAGTAGTCCTATTGGAATGAGAGTTTCAATATTACAAGGAGGTGTTACTGGAGCGGAAGTGTATGCTGAAACCCATGTGACACAAACCAATCAAAACGGATTATTGAACATTGAAATAGGTGGTGGAACCGTTGTTACAGGAACTTACGAAAACGGTATTTTCTGGGCTGGCGGACCTTACTTTTTAAAAACAGAAATTGATCCGCTTGGTGGTGCGAATTACACAATTACTGCAACTAGTGAATTGTTAAGTGTTCCGTATTCGAATTACGCCTCAGTAAGTGGGAATATTGTGAACAATGCGATGGATTTTGTTGGCGGATACAAGTCTGCAGTTTCTGCCGGTTCTATAGCAGGATTGGCAACAATAGCATACATGGGGATCGATAAAGTAGCGCTTAATATTTTCATGTTGGAAATAGATAATAATTATATGGCCTATACATTTTTTGGAACAGTCATCGGTAATACAATAACTTTTTCTAATGATAATTTTGGAGGATACTACGGTACTGCTGTGAAAACAGGAAACAGTCTAGACTTGACTATTTACGGGTACGATGATTTTGCTAATCCGGTTCCAAATAGTGCAATGTTAATTAAGCAATAGAATTTCGCTGCAAATCATTGAAAGACGACTAAATAAAACGAGTAATTACTTAGTGATCATTCAGAGGATAGAATTTAAAATAAAAACAACGAACTCATGAAGAAAATAACAACTCTAATGGCCATCTGCCTGATTACAATAGCAGGCTTGTCTCAGGCCCCTCAACGAATGACTTATCAAGCCGTTGTACGAAACAGTTCAGACCTTTTAGTTCAAAACAGTCCCGTTGGTATGAGAGTTTCTTTGTTACAGGGCGGTGTTTCAGGAACCGCTGTATATGTTGAAACCCATTTGACTCAAACCAATCAAAACGGTTTGTTGAACATTGAAATTGGTGGTGGAACTGTGGTAACAGGAACATACGAAAATGGTATTTTCTGGGCTGGTGGACCGTACTTTTTGAAAACAGAAATTGATCCGCTTGGAGGCGCGAATTACACGATTACCGCAACGAGTGAATTGTTAAGTGTGCCATATTCTAATTATTCCCAGGTTTCTGGTTCTTTGGTTGGATTTGCTTGGGATTTTGTTGGAGCTTATAAGCCAGAAGTTTGGGATGGTTCTGTGGTGGGCTATACAACAATTGCATACATGGGAGCAGACAAAGTAGCGCTCAATATATTCATGATGAATGTAGAAAATAATATACCCGTAACGTATTACGGAACAGTTCTCGGTAATACGATTACGTTCCCAAATGATAATTTTGGTGCCTACTATGGTACAGCCGTGAAAACGGGAAACAGCTTAGACTTGACCATTTATGATTACGATGATTTCGGAAACCCAACACCAAACAACGTAGTGTTAATTAAGCAATAAAAATGAACTTGAATAAAATAACAACCTTAGTAGCTGCCTGTCTAATTACAGCAGTTTGTTTTTCTCAAGCTCCGCAGCGAATGACTTACCAAGCCGTTGTTCGCAACAGCTCAGACGCTTTGGTGCAAAGCAGCCCCGTTGGAATGAAAGTTTCGATATTACAGGGAAATGTTACCGGATCGGCGGTTTATGTCGAAACCCATGCGACGCAAACCAATCAAAACGGATTGCTGAACATTGAAATTGGCGGAGGAACTGTTGTTACAGGAATTTATGAAAACGGTATCTTCTGGGCTGGCGGTCCTTACTTTTTGAAAACGGAAATTGATCCCCTTGGCGGTGCGAATTACACGATCACTGCAACAAGTGAATTATTGAGCGTTCCTTATTCGAATTACGCCTCAGTAAGCGGCAATATGGTAAACAACGCCATGGATTTTGTTGGAGCGTATGCACCTGAAAATTTAGGAGGGGGGGTGCCTATTGCGGCCTATATCATAGTGAACTATCTGGGTGCTGATAAAGTTTCTGTTTGGATTGATTTTTTTATTGATCCAGATGATATACAAGTAACGCTTTTCGGAACCGTTTCAGGAAATACAATTACTTTTCCAACAGGTAACCTTGGAAGTTTGTATGGTTCAGGAACTAAAGTGGGTAACAATTTTAACTTCTCACTATTTATGAATAGCGGTCCTTTCGGCACTTTCAGTGCAATTAAACAATAAGTATTGTAGTGATATATTGTTGGTTTTTCTATTTAAGAAAAATTTGTCGTTCTTATTCCATTCTGTTCTCTCAAACAAAATCATTGGAAAAGACGCAATACTTTTTCATTATTATATAAGAACAAGCGGGGTCATTGATTTGACCTTCGCATGGCAGGAAGTCTTCTGCAATAAAATCTTATTCAAATGAAAAAAAACGAATGTGTTGCGGCTTGTCTTGCATGTGTTATCGCTTGTGAAGGCTGTATTAACGATTGCATTAAAGCGGGGAATCAGCATTGCATTTCCTTATGTCGCGATTGCGCCGATATCTGTGTATTGTGTGCAATATTATCTGCCAGAGACTCACAATATGCTAAGGAACTTTGTGCATTGTGCGTAAAAGCATGTAAGGCCTGCGCTGAAGAATGCAGTAAGCATGCCTCTCATCATGAAAGTTGCAAGGCTTGCGCTGAAGCATGTCAGAAATGTGTTGAGGCTTGTTCTTAATTAGACACAGTTTTTATTATGCTGTATAGAAGGAGAGAGTTAATTGCTCTCTTTTTTCATTTCGAAACCTAATGCTAAAGGAGTATTTACTTTCTAGCTTATTATTACGAAGTTTACATCTAAATTGTTGATAGACGCTCGCTAGAAAACTTGTTTTTCTTTTTTCTACTTTCTTTTTAGTTTGTAATATTTTAGCTCAGGAGGTAATTTCTTCTCAAGGTGAAATGTATACAAATGCCAATGGAAGTGTAAGTTTTACCGTTGGTGAGGTTATCATGAGCACAGGAACGAACGGATTGAATGACCTTACTCAAGGCTTTCAGCAAACCAATTGGAACTTCATAAGCGTAGAAGATTTTGCTCTGGATTTTCAGGTTGCAATATTTCCGAATCCAACATCTGAAGTATTAAATATTAAACAAGTCGCTTCGAGAACGGCACTTACACGCTATACTATGCCCAAGGGAAATTCAGCATGCGTTATAGCATTTTAGCATTGATTGTATTCTTCGTTATTGGATTCGGATTGATGTTTTTAATTCCAAAGAATAAGGTAAAAGGTTAATTCGCAAATGAATTGTATTTATAAATAGATTTTATCCTTATCTTAGTTTTAAACAAGAAAGTATTTGCTTTAATGCTCTTCTATTTTAAGCTGGTGAGTTTAGAATATGCCAAATTAAACTTTTAACTGGTTTGAAAGTGAAAATGTTTGTGATAAATTATTGCAGATATCGTAGAATAGTAAGAAGGACATTCAGACGAAATGAGGGCTTTACACCCACTAGAAAAAAAAGAGTATGCCGAAAATCTATAAGAGTAGGTAAATTATTTAAATAAAAAAAATGAGAAAAACCCTTTTAATCGCTGTAATGATGTTTGTTGTAGGAGCAGTTGACGCTCAAATTTCGGAGCTTAGAAAGACTACTTCAGGTGGTGAGCTTTATTATATTTATGATGATAATGGCAATAAAACAAATTACGAAGTGTCTCTTTCTTATGGTCAAGAATTGATGGGTCATAACTCGAGATATATTATTGTTCGCGAGAGTAGTATGTTTAAAATATTTGATTCAAAAGGTCAAAATACGGGTAAGTACGTTTCGCTTTCATATGGAGAAGAATATTTAAAAATATCTGAGAGCTCAATAATGATTAAAAGTAATGGGATGACCAAGCATTATGATTTTAATGGAGAATACTTAAGAAGCAATTAGTCAATGTTTTGATAAGAGCGTTTTTTGTTCTTTGTTAGGACATCTACAACGGTGAAATTCATACGCAAAGTTTGATGGTCAGAAGTAAGATTGAACTCTAAAATTTATAAAGCCCTTCCTATGAGAAGGGCTTTTTCATTGATGATTTTTTTATAATTGAAAATCAAACAAATCGCAACACAAACCCACAAGTAATTCCAACAGCCATTGCAATCTTTAGGATGAGACTGGCCTTGTGAAATCCTTCTTTTGAATTGGCCATGAATACAGCGAATAGCGCAATGGTCAGAGGCAAGCACATGCCCATTCCAATTAAGTAAAGTGTGCCCAAGGAATGTTGTTGCGTTGCTGCAATGAATAACGTTACTCCAGCCGTAATTAACGCTGCGAACAAAAACAAAAGCGCATAAATACGCGCAGTTTGTGTGCCCATTACAACAGGTAATGTTTTGTAATTCTCTGCTGCGTCGCCTTCGGCATCTTCAATGTCCTTCACAATTTCTCTGCTGAAATTCACAGAGAACGCGAACACGGAAAAGATCAATGTCCAAAAGCCAATGTGCAAATTCGCAAGATGCGGCCAAACGCTCCACAAAGGAATCATTCCAATACACAGCGAAACGATCAGGTTTCCCGATAAAACGCGCTTCTTGAAAAATGGGGTGTATAATGCCAAGGCAATGGATACAGCAATTGCTACCACAAACGGTAAATAAGAGTGCATGCTCTTTCCAACAAAAAATGAGATGAGAATGCCCAATAATGTAGTCACCAAGTGCGCAAGAATAACCACTCTGCGTTTCACTTTCGTTTCAACATAAACAGCATCGGGTTTGTTAATTCGATCGACGCGAACATCGAAATAATCGTTAATGAAATTCCCTCCTGCGGTAAGCAAGACGATGGTGACAATCATTCCCAAGAATTGCATCCATTCCCCGAATTCTTCGGGCGCTATGGTGTGCGAAAAACCAAATCGAAATGCAAACATGGCGAATACAATCATGAGCAGATTGTTCGGACGAGACATTTTGAAAAGCGCTTGAGTCATAACAGTATTTTAGATGTTGAAGGTAGTGAAAACTTTCACTTCGGAATGAAGTTCAATTGAGCCGGTTTGAACCGGATAATACAAGTCGCCAAGGATAACCTTATTCTTTACAGTGCGCAATTTCGCTAGCTCTCGCATAACATCGGTGCGATAAATACCTGTGTCTGGATTGACATTAATCATTCGGCATCGCCCGCAGGCTTTAGCTTTGCGGAGCAAGATGTTTCCAATTTGTATGACTTGCCATTCGTCTTCTTCGAATGAACGTTCGGTTTGAAAAAGTAAATTCGGACGGAAATATCTGGCGTCAATGGGTTCTTCCAATTGCGCATTCAGTGCGTCGAGCGAGGCGCTGCCTAAAACTAAAATTGGAAAACTGTCTGCGAAAGAACTGGATGTTGACTCTCCGGTTAGTGGAGCGTTTTCCATTCGTTCAGGCTGAAGAGGCATACGAATAAGACGCACCTCTTCTTTCAAAAAATCAGAAAAAAAAGCATTGAGGTTTTGGCTTTCTTCAAATCCGAAAACTTCTGAATCCCAGACCTTCGATTCAATTTTTTCTTGTTGGAAATCATTTGCTCCAAGTGCAAGATGTTCAGATTGATTGTTGAAGGAAAACGCAAATCCATTTTCGGAAAGACTTGTTTCAATGAGCGAAAGGTCAGGGCGTTCTCTTCGTGTGATGAAGTTACTGTTGGAATCGACCAACATCCAATTGCGATCGTATTTCAATCCGTGCTGAAGCACCTCTGAAGAGGTTAGCTCAATGCCGTTCAACGATTTTACTGGATAAATTGAAATTGACTTCAACATAAAAACGAAGGTAGCGCATGTCTGATGTATTTTTGCAACACATGAATTTGCAGAACAATTTATTGCTTCGTGCCGCGAAGGGCGAGCAAGTGGAACGCACTCCCGTTTGGGTAATGCGTCAGGCCGGAAGAGTCCTACCCGAATACCGCGCAACTCGCGCCAGAGCGGGTTCTTTCATTACATTGGTTCGCACACCCGAGTTGGCGTGCGAGGTTACCCTTCAGCCCGTTGATATTTTGGGTGTAGACGCCGCGATTATTTTCTCTGATATTTTGGTTATTCCAGAGGCCATGGGATTGCCTTACGAAATGGATGAAGGAAAAGGACCGCGTTTTCCGAATACCATTAAAACGAAAGAGGATTTGGCTAGACTTTCAACCACAGAGATTGAAGGCAAACTGAATTATGTGGCTGAAGCGTTGATACTAACCAAGCAAGAATTGAATGGACGAGTGCCGTTGATTGGATTTGCCGGTGCGCCATTCACGTTGTTTTGTTACATGATTGAAGGGCAGGGGAGCAAGGAGTTCGCAAAGGCAAGAAGAATGATGCGTGAAAATCCTGAACTCGCTCATGCTTTGCTTTCAGCCATTTCAGATGCGACCATCGCCTATTTGAAAATGCAAATAGCTTCGGGAGCTGATTTGATTCAACTATTCGATTCATGGGCGGGCGTGTTGGGTCCAGATTCATATCGCGAGTTTTCCCTTCCGTATATAAATAGAATTTTAGCTGCTATACCTGAAGTTCCTCGAACCGTTTTCGCAAAGGGAGCGTGGTATGCGATAGAAGATTTCGCGAACTCTCCGTGCGAGACAATCGGACTCGATTGGACCATTCAACCCGAATTGGCACGGAAATGGGCAGGAGCGAAAACATTGCAAGGAAATTTAGACCCCTCGGTGCTTTATGGAGACTTCGCGAGCATTAAAAAAGCAACAAGAGAAATGCTTCAAAAGTTTGGAACTCAAAAACATATTGCTAACTTAGGCCACGGAGTTTATCCCGATATTTCTCCAGATAACCTGAAATGCTTTATTGATACGATAAAAGAATACCCTAACGAAAAGTAAAATGATTATGAAACGTTTATTAGTAGCTTTATTAACTCTTGCAGTTGTTGGAGCAACAGCTCAAAAGAAAATTGATAAGGAAAAAGAAGCAGCAGAAGCTCCTCAAGGAATTGTTCCAAATGGAAACTTCGATGACTTCGAGTTTAAGTCTCTTAAGACGCCAAATCAAGTCGATTTAGTAACTCCTTGGTTTACCCCAAACGTTATCCTTTGCGACCTGTTTTCAAAAGGTGTAAAGAGTCCTAAAATTCAAGTCCCTACAAATGAACATGGTATTCAAGAGCCAGCTTCAGGTTCTAGCTATGCTGGATTCAGAGCTTATTCAAAGGATCCGAAGAAAACACGAACGTACTTAGAAGTAAAGTTAAATCAGAAGCTGGTTAAGGGTCAGCAGTACTGCATTCGCTACAGTTTAAGTTTGGCCGAACTTTCTAAGTTCGCGGTAAACAACGTAGGTGTTTATGTAACAGATAAGAAGTTGCAATTCTCGAAAGACAATGCAATTATGGTAGAACCACAAGTGACCATTGGCGAAAATGTTCCGGTGAACATCATGGATTCTTGGGAACATATCTGTGGAGCTTTTACCGCTGAGGGTGGTGAAGAATACATTGTTATCGGAGGCTTTGGAGCTGAAGATAAAATGAAAGTTGAAAAAATGAAAAAACCAGCAGGAGTTACGGGTACTGTAATGAACGATGCGTATTACTTTATCGACAATGTGGAAATTGTTGCAATTGATGCGAAGAGTCAATGCAATTGTTCCAAGAAGAGCAAGCCGCAAGCCCAGTTCATTTACAGCAGTTCAGTGGCTCGTGAGACAGGAGCAAAACCTACAGATGTTATAAACACAACGGTGGTTTATTTTGCGGGTTTAACAGAAATGGTTCCTGGTCAATTCGATTCAAACATTGAAGAAGTTGCAACCCTTTTGAAAGCCAACGCTTCGTTGAACATTGAATTGGTTGGACATTCAGACATCGATGAAATAGCAGAAGCTAAGGTAGATGATGAGGTTGCAAATATGGCTCAGAAACGTGCCAATGCTGTGAAAGAAGCTTTGGTTGGATACGGTGTAGATGCAAGTCGCATTTCCGTTTCTTCTGTTGACGATTCACAGCCTGCAAGCACATTCAATTCTCCTTCCGGACACGCTCAAAACAGACGTGTTGTGTTCAAAGTGAAATAAGAATTAGAATCTTTTTAAAGGGGAGCTGCAATAATATGCGCTCCCCTTTTGTTTTCTCTTTAAATTCGGTGCGTTGAAGAAATCGATTAGATACATTCTGTTCCTATTGGTGTTGGGTTTCATGCAGCTCGCGTGTTTCTCACAAAATTTGGTATTGAATTCAAGCTTTGAAGAACACCAAGGTTGTCCCATAGATTTTAATCAAAGTCAGCTTACACACATTGTATCTTGGAAGCAGCCCGGACAAGGCACGCCCGATTATTTCAATAGTTGCAGTAAAGCGGTGGGTGTTCCAAACAACGTTTTTGGAAGTGAAAATGCTGCAACCGGACAAGCATACGCTGGATTTGTGAACTACACTTTCAACAAGAAAAATTATCGCGAATATTTAAGTTCAGAATTAACAAGGCCGCTGAACCCTGGAGAATTGGTTTGTATTGAAATCAGCATTTCTTCAGCAGATTTGTGCAATTTCGTTACCGATGGATGCGGCATTGTTCTAAGTGCAGAAGAACTTCGTCAAAAGGGAATGAACTGCATTGAGATGAAGGCGACCATTGAAAATCCACGCCTCTACATTCTAGATCAGAAAGACGGTTGGGTGAAGATGGGCGATGTTTATCGAGCTTCAGGCGGAGAGCGATTCATTACAATCGGAAATTTCAAGAACGACAAATCCACTAAGATCCTTCACAGTACAGGCAGTGACAAGGGTATGGGCGATTACAGTTACTTGTATGTAGACGATGTAGTGGTGAAACCTATTCGAACAAAAGAAGAATGCTCGTGTGAGAATGAAGTGCTTCTATCGCTTGTATTCGATCCCCCCCTTCAATTAAGTCAGTACGATGAAATAAGATTAGACGATGTATTCTTCGATTTCGATAAATTCAATTTAACCGATAGCGCGAAGAAGGAATTGGATGAAGTTTATGTCTTATTGAAGAAGAACAAGGCGATGTATTTGGAAGTGCAGGGCCATACCGACAGCAGAGGAAAAGACGATTACAACGTGACGCTTTCTAAGAATAGAGCAGAGGCTGTGGTAAGTTATTTAATGAAGAAAGGCATAGACCGATCTCGATTGGAAATAAAATACTTCGGCGCTACGAAACCTGCATCCACTAATGATTCAGACGAGGGACGTGCGAAAAATAGAAGAGTAGAATTTAGAGTGTTGAAGAAACGCTTCGAACTAATCGAAAACAGTTAATTAACTGTTTTGCGAACTAATGCTTTCCCAAATAATATCTTTCAACTCGTCGATGTTCTTTTGACCTACAGCAGAAATGAATACATGCTTAATACCGCGAGGTAAGAGCTTTTTCATTTGCTTCTCCATAACATCGTCAATCATATCACATTTCGTAATGGCCAAAATGCGCGGTTTGTCGAGCAGTTCAGGATTGAATTTCTTCAATTCGTTCAACAAGATTTTGTACTCTGCTTTAATGTCATCGGCATCGCAAGGAACCATGAACAACAACGTTGCGTTGCGCTCGATGTGACGCAGGAAGCGGTGTCCAAGACCTTTTCCTTCCGATGCTCCTTCAATAATTCCTGGAATATCGGCCATAACGAAACTGCGATCGTTGCGGTAACGAACCATTCCTAAATTCGGAACAAGCGTCGTAAACGGATAGTCAGCAATCTCAGGCTTGGCAGCAGAAACAACAGAAAGTAAAGTCGATTTTCCAGCATTCGGGAAACCAACAAGTCCAACGTCGGCAAGAACTTTCAATTCGAGAATTTTCCATTCTTCCACACCGGCTTCACCGGGTTGAGCGTAATCTGGTGCTTGATTGACAGCGGTCTTGAAATTGTGATTTCCTAAACCACCACGTCCACCTTTGGCAATGATGTACTCTTGTCCTTCTTCGTTTATTTCACAAAGCACTTCGCCTGTTTCAACGTCGCGCGCTATAGTGCCAATTGGCACTTCCAAATATTCGTCTTCGCCTTGCTTACCTGATTTGTGCGAGCTACTTCCGCCTTCGCCCGGTTCAGCAATAACGTGCTTTCGAAACTTCAAGTGAAGAAGCGTCCAGATGTTTCTATTTCCGCGAAGAATAATGTGTCCACCTCTTCCGCCGTTTCCTCCATCAGGACCTCCACGGGGGACGAATTTTTCTCTGTGCATGTGTCTAGAGCCAGCACCGCCTGCTCCGGAACGACAACAGATTTTTACGTAATCGACGAAATTTGAATTGCTCATGCTAAAGTGTCTATTGCACTGAATAAGCGATTAGAGATTTCATCCAACTCACCAATTCCGTCTATTGCGAAAAATTTATCTTGTCCTTTATAATATTCAGCTACTGGAGCTGTCTCTCTCTTATACACTTCAATGCGATTGCGCACAATTGAAATATCTCCGTCGTCTGCACGTCCAGAGGTGGCAGCGCGTCCCAACAATCTTTTCTCTAATTCAACCTCTTCAACTTCCAAGGCCAACATGCAAGAGATGGTTTGGTTCTTTTCCTTTAACATTTCGTCAAGCGCCAAAGCTTGCGGAGAAGTGCGTGGAAAGCCGTCGAAAATAAATCCGCTCGCTTCTGG
>Ga0247722_10000782_pt1 | contig 18464 bp, 17 predicted proteins | sample MSEWelMarce3H_FC_FD_189094 | JGI IMG/M metagenome (GOLD analysis project Ga0247722, IMG submission 189094) | Subsurface sediment microbial communities from gas well in West Virginia, United States - MSEEL Well Study Marcellus 3H_FC | ecosystem: Environmental > Terrestrial > Deep subsurface >... | reverse complement strand
CCTTAAGGGCCTCTAAAGTTTTTTGGAACAGTCAAAACTCTTCCACCATATTGATTCCAGTAGCAGCAGTTTTAATTACATCTCTTGTGCCACACATTGCAAATGCAACCAGTCAACATGGACATTCTCATGGCCTTAAGGTGAAAAAGCCAAAGGCAACTGCAGCAGCAAATGTGAAAAAATACAGCGTGACAATGGCAAAGGCGCACTTACCATCTGCTCCCAATAAAGGTACAGATGATTACCGATGCTTTTTGCTTGACCCAAAGGTCAATGAAGATTCAATTGTTCGAAGTATTGAATTTATCCCACAACGCAAAAACTATGTTCACCACGCAATTATCTTTCGTGTAACAGAGGCTGACATCCCTGAAGCAATCGCTAAAGACAAAAGCGGAATCGGTTGGCCATGTTTTGGTGGCACAAGCCTTGGTGGAATGATGTCAACATTTGTTTCATCTCCTTGGATTAGCTCTTGGGCACCTGGAGGCCGTAAAGATGTTGCTCCCGCAGGCTATGGAACACCCTTTAAAAAGGGAGAACGTTTTGTATTACAGGTCCACTACAACTTACTTGCAGCAACAGATGGAAAGATTGAAACCGATCAATCCACAATCCGTATGGAAGCTGTGCCTGCAAAAGGTTCAAATATTAAGCAGCTGCAGCTAGAACTATTTGCCGCCCCTGTTGAATTAGCATGCCCACCAGGTGTTACTGGACCGCTCTGTGATCGCAGACAATCACTTGCCGATCTTGCATCCCGCACCGATCCATTAAGTGCACAGCAAGCCAATGCGCTCAATTACATCTGCGGACAAAACCCCAACAGACCTATGCCGTCATTAACTTCAAGGTGTGACAGAGTGATGAACAAATACTTCAGCATTGTTGCAGCTGGCCCACATATGCACTTATTAGGACGATCATTAAAAATGACTCTTAATCCAGGAAGAGCAGATGCAAAAACGATTCTAGATGTGCCCTATTACAACTTTGATGATCAATCAGCGACTTATTTGAAGACACCGATTGCCGTAAACCCTGGTGACACGATTCGTGTTGAGTGCACATTTGATCCCACTCTTCGTCAAAAGATTCCACAGCTAATGAGCCTAGAGCCACGCTATGTCACATGGGGCGAAGGATCATCAGATGAAATGTGTCTTGGCGTTCTCTCTGGCACAACCAACTAACTATCCGTAGATAGTGTCTTGCTCTAAATCATCAGGACCTGTAACCGGTTTTGCCTTTCGCGCCCTCCACGCCCCCGTAGACCACAGCGCCCACACCACCAATAACGGCTGAAAGAACAAACGCACCAGACGTGATGTGTCACTATCTAAACCAAATGCATCAACACCATTTAGATACTGAGAGATGTTGCCCGGAAAGATAGCCACAAAGAAAGCTGCAACAACCCAACCCACCTGTACTCGATATCCCCACAACCCAATAAGGCACAGACCCAAAACAATCTCTACTACCCCAGATGCAACGACAACAAAATCTGCATAATCTTTTAACAACGTGGGAACCTGTGCCTGAAACTCCTGGCGGCTAGTTGTTAAGTGCCCAATACCTGCATAGGTAAGTGCCAACCCCAAAGCAACCTGTGCAACCTTACGAATGGATTCCATGGGGTAAGTAAACACCGAATTAACTAAATTCATGCCTGGGGCCTAACACTCGGCTAAAAAATATAACCCATTGATTAGCAGTCATTCAGTATCAAGAAAGAAAAGCTTTAGGGTGTTTTAAAACCTAGCAACTATGGTCAAATTGACTACTACTTATTCTATTTCTCGCACGCAATTCCAATAGCTTATTAGCACCGACAAGATGGGAGTTGGTGCTACTTCAGTCTATACAGGTTATCTCCACTGGTTCAGAGGTAGAAATGGCTTCAACTACAGAATTTAATGAAGTTACTATTTTATAAGGGGACCAAAAACTTCTTCATAGTCAATTCTTCCTGTCTTGTTTGCTAAGACGAAAGTACACAACATTTCCTGACGCGAGATAGTCGAATTTTGTATTGAGCGGAATATTACCCCACGGAATTCTATTGGACTACTCTGGCCGGCTAAAGTAATTTTGAAAATGTCTCTTGTTGGTGCCCAATTACCACCTGGTCCCCATACTTGAATTTTCACCGAACTTCTAGACCAATCAAATTCCTTGTGATTTGAAACTCCACAAACAATGTCAGTTGTTCCATCACTGTTCTGATTGTAGCCAATAAAGTAATTTGGTTTAGTTACATTCTTGTTTTCAGGAAGTATTACACCTCCCATAAATGTGTAATGTAAAGAAGTAATCGAATTAGGAGCTGAGTCTGCATTAGTTTTGAGTAATAAGCCGACAGAGATAACATCTGAAGCAAAATTATTTGTTAAATCGCCCAACTTTTCAGTAACTAGCCCACAAACAGATTTTGAATCTGAAGAAATAAATCTTCCGCTAAAGTTCTTAGTCCCTACATTATTGCCAATTTTTGAAGATGACTGAAGTTGTGTAACGGGACTAAACATCCAATTTGTAGGTGCACTGCTTTTCATGAATACGTTGGTAAAAAGCGGATTAGTTGAATTGCTTCCAGCAAGAAATAAACTCATATTGCTTAAATTAATCCCAGACCAAACTGGCTTTGTACAATTTATAGTCAGACTAGAGTCTTCGTTTCGGGTCACATAAAAAGGTCCACCAGAAAAATCACGACTTTCATCCACTACTTGAATAATTTGTGCCCCTGATTCCTTATTTACTTTATCTATTTTTTGGTCAAGAGTTAGATAGGGTTTAGGAAGCACTATTCCAGATTTTTTACAGGATGAATTGAGCAAGTTGAATTGCTCGACAACGAATGCTTCTACAGCTAACTCTTCCTGGTACAAACCCGAATACCTCTGTGAATCTACTTCCGCCTGTGCCCTTATCTTTGAAGGCTTTGAGTAATCTAGAGCCCAACTTTTAGCTGTATTAAGTTTATTGTCCCAACTATTTTTATTTGATTGTATAGATTTAAAGTTCTGTACTACTGAAGAGATTGCTTTTTTCTCACTCGGCGTACAACTTTTTAGATTTGAAGCTAGTGTGTTGCTGCTTGAGCCTGTAAACAGACATTTATCTGTAATCTTTAGAATCTCCTGTTCCTTGCTCTTTAAATCTCTATCAGTACGTGACACTTGAGCATTTAAATTATCGAACTCTACTTTGTACGTTAAATCACCCAATGAAATTTTATATCTTTCGTTGGCTAAATCACGGCGATTTTTCATATAAGACATTTGGTTAGAAATAATTAAAACCTGTTGGCGTAAGTTCAGAATGAGAGCTTTTTCAGCACTAGTGCATTCCCTTTTTTCCGCATAAGCAGAGGAACTTGAAAGCCCAGAAAATAAAAAAGTTATTATCAGAATTAGCCTGACAAATTTAAACGAATTTTCTTTTAATAGAACAAATCTACTTTTCACACGCAATTCCATCTTTGTCGCGGTCAGACTTTTTATTCGCTTCATAAAGCTTTTTGTCATACTTAGGGGTCTGCTTTGTTGTTCCACCTGCATTAATAGCACCAGGTAAGGCAACTCCACCCGGATAAACCTTATTTAGCTCAGTGCAGTTTTTGAACTTCTTGGCCGCAGCACTAGAGTGTGATGGAAATGCTACAAACAGTCCTAAGCAAATACTTGCTACTAAAACTTTTTTCACTAAAGCCTCCATCGATTACGTGTATCTGTTGCTGATGGTTTACAAGTGTATAGAACGCCTGAAAAAATCCCTACCTTACTTAAAGGGGCACAAAAGGCCCCAGGAGTAATTACTTCACAAGGGAAACTTCGCTCCTTTACAGCCGCTGAACCGCCTGTGATTTTGCCTGGCAATCCATCTTTGGTGCAAGTTATTTGTGTTCCTAAATCCGAAATTCGCGTGCTGGTCGCTAGGCTGGAATCCAAAGAAGGGGAAGGTGAGGGTAATGCCCCATTTTCTACAAACACAAAATTACTAATGCGGCACTCGGTAACTAATTCCCTTAGCTTTATCGTCTCGACTACATCGACAGTCAGTGAGAACTTGTACTTTATGGCGAGCCAATCTTGAGTGTATTTACAGCGGTCTTTTGTTGGCATCCATAAGGATGGGTCACGGTCTCCCTTACTTCTATTCGTTGAAAGTGTGACTGCAATTAACACTCTCGAATTTTCTAGTTCATTTGCAAAGGCTTGACGTTGTGCTGCAGTCCAATTCCAAGCACCACTTCTCCAGGCTTCGGCTAGTGGTACCACGTGGTCAATGTCCAAGAGTGAAGAATTAGTTACAGTTTTTCCATCATATGCACTTAGCCATTTACCACCAGTTAACTTACATTTAGGACCAACTTTTGGCTTAATGATTGCTTCTTCAATTAATACTTCTGCTCTTGTGTCACAACCGTCCTTGTCAGCATCAATCCAATGTTTGAAAAGTTTCCTGTCGTACCCGGTCAACTTATCCTCAGCGATAGTTAAGGGGACATCCACTGCAAATGCTGAGGGTAGGGCAGGAGTTAACAATCCTAGGGAAAGAATGAATGCAATCGGCAAACGCTTCCTTGCGTTACCATACTTAATTCTTCTACCTTTACTCACCAGGTAGCAATTCCCCAAATCACTATTCCAATACAGCTAATCATTGTCAACATAGCAAGCCAAACACCAATAGGGACAACCTTGAGAAATTCTTGCATTTCTTCCTTGTCAGCCGCCTTCTCAGAAGCTGTTCTTTGTCTTGTAAATTTCGTGGCAATTTCACCACAAGGACGGCATTTCCAAACATCCATAATGAGGGGTCTCTGCATGGCCATGAAGTTTCCAGTATCACCAACTTCACTAATCGGACCGAGACTTCCCATTTGTTGCTTGGTCTTGTAGACATCTTCGCTGTGACACCGTGGGCATTTCCACCAGTCAATCCCGCCTGTGAGGTTTCCCCTAATGGAAGGATTTTTAAAGTTGCTTTCGTCGCTCATAGATAAATCCTAGTTTTTTTAGGTGTGTTGACAACCCCCCCCCTCGCCTTTATGGGCTTTCTTTCTCCCAAATACGTCAGCACCTTCCCTAGTGATACTCAACAATTGGGTTTACTCTTAAGTCTTACTCCCCAACCAACATTCTAACTTTGAGGAGATTGTGTTGAATGAGTTAGACGCCCGTTCGGTTCTTGGTGTTTCTGACACAGCAACATTCAAGGAGATAAAGACCGCGTATCGTTCTTTAGTTCGGGTTTATCACCCCGATAGAGCTGGTTCAGATTCTGAATCTCAAGCTAAAGCTACTCAAGTAATGAGTCGAATTAATGAGGCTTGGTCAACAATTGAATCTCGCGAAAATTCAGGTCTGTTAGGTCAAAAAGATTATTCATCAAGCGCGAAGTACAAATCCGCGAGTTGGTCGGCGGCAAGTCGAAGACCTAACACCAATGAATGTGAACTTTGTGGCTCTATCCCAGCACAAAGATTCTCATTGAAGGGCAATAGAGTCTTTATTACATCACTCCAACGCATAGGTTATAGCGGAGTGCTTTGTAAATCATGTGCACTTGCATTTGGAAGAGAGGCCCTGCAGCAAACCATGCTTTTTGGTTGGTGGGGAATCTGGTTCTTCCTTTCACCATTCGTAATTATAAATTTAAGTTTTCAGCTTTTTCGAGTCAATAGAATGGATGAACCTCAATACCGAGATGCCAGAGTTATGACTCCATTTGATGCCCCAGTTGCATCTCGGCCGTCGCCTTTAAAACAACCAGTTCCTTTGGTAGTGACAGGATTAGCGTTTGTAATAATTTCGGCACTTATCTTTTCCAATCCATCACCATCAACTAATTACATTAATGAAGATGTTTCATCAACTGGCCTACCGAAGTATTGCTGGACTCAGGTAGATGCCCTAGAACAGGTCCAGAATGTCGATTGCAACGATGTGTTGGCCTATTACAAGGAAGTTTTAAAAGTTCTTGACCCCGCTGGATGCCCAGCAACATCACCAAGCTACCTTGGCCCAAATGAACAGGGCTACTACACATGTTTGGAATATAAGTAATGGATAAAAGAATTCCATTCAGCCCCCCATCTGGTTACAGGCAGCGAGTTGTAGCCCCTGAATTCTTTAAGCAGAATGATGTTTTGATTAGAGCGAATATTGAATCAATTCTCAGAATCGCGCGGGGACTAGAAATTTCCATAGCAAAAGAATGGTCAGAACAAATCATTCGACTTCAAACTGCTGGAAAACTTCCTTCCATATCTGAAAACTTAATTGAAGCAACGTCTATAGGAATTGCTGTTGCCAAACATGAAAAGTCTTTACCTGGCTTTCAAGAGAATTCAACTCTATACATTTCTCATGCATGTATGGCAATACTCGCGTATTCTGAAAATCAAGCAGAATTAATTATCCAGTCTGCAGCGATTGACGGTGGATATTTCCTACAAAGAACCTCAAGTAATGCGGAAGCACTTGCTGAATCCTTTAGTAAAGGTCTTTAAGTCAACAACTTGTCCCTGTAAATTAGGCAGCCATCTAGCGTGAAAGTGTGCATCATGTCTCATTAGTGGCCTAGTACTTATACCAGCCCTACTTTTATGAATAAATTTGCGTCAAAGAATTCTCTTGGCAAAACGAACAAATGTCCATGTAACAACTACCATCAGAAATGCGCTTAACACACAATAGATTTCATACGATGGTACCCAGGTAGCGCCATCTCGGAACTTGGGGTTGGAATAGAAGTTCATATAAAACCAATTAGGCTGAAAAAAGAATCCAACTGCGAAAACGAATCCATAAAATACTCTTTGCTTCCAAGTCTCAATTCCTAGGCTTCTCATTACACAAAAGTACTCTCTAGGCACTTAGTCCTATGTCACATACATAACAGAAAATTTTGTGGCGACTATATACACCTAACCCACGCTCAGATATCCTGAATGAATGATTTAACCTTAAAGAGTTACAAAGTTGTAGTAAATAATCAAAATTGCTTCTCACCAAAGGAGGTAGTTGAAGCACAAACTAATCTAGGTGTGTGAATTAATTCTCACAATTAAGCCTATCCTTAATCGCTACTCTTTTGTTTTTTTAGTCGCTCAGTTATTAATCCCTCCCAATCATCCTGCTGCGCAACAATTACATCGTTTCCTACTTGCCATTCCACCTTAAATCTATCTCCCTCATTTCGGCCACCTTTTATAAGTATCCATCCCTCTTTCTCGCGCATTGGAAGATAAATTCCCTCCCAAATAGAAACCCTGTCCATAAATGCCAAACGATTGGGGGCAACGTGTGCAAATTCTTTGGCGTAAACCTTTGCTGAGTTCTTGTCTTCAACAAAGTCGTACATACTTAGGACGCGCTTTCCAGCACCTTGCTTCACAATTCTAACTTTTGGTGCTCCCGAACTAAATAATCCCATTTCCTTAGGCTACAACTACTCGTTCAAAAATAACAGAAATCTTTGGATTGACTGTATACATATATAGCACGCTCAGATTTAATACCTCGGGGTCAAATCTCTCACCTCGAGAGTAGTATCGAATCGTGGGAATGGACTTGCTAGGACCTTTCAGGATACTTCTGGCTTTAGTGTTGTTATTTGTATTTTTTGGACCAGGGATTTGGGTAGTTATAAAGTTATTTAAGATATCTAAGAAAGACCCAGAAAAGTTTTCACCCACCCTCATAGTAGTTCTCGGCGTAGTTCTGACTTTTTTATTCGTATTTGCGCTCAGAGTAATTTTTATCGGATTAGGATGGTACGACGGACCCATTTTCCCTTCTTAACACAAAAATAATTAGGGATTTTTGAAGGTTTATGAGAAGATTATTGAACAATCTGGACCTCAGATAAAGCGTGTGACCTTATGAGTATGCGAAAGCAAGTTCATAAGCAGGAACAGAAGTGCTTGTTAGAAATAGCAAACCTTCTGAATCCTACGGATCAGAAGGTTAGGGGTTCGAATCCCTTCGCAGGCACATAGTGCATACACGGGATTTGCATTCCGAAAGTGCTAAATGGCATAACTCACTGATACATTAAATCTTTGCATCCCCCGCTACCCTCTAACCATGAGCTTTCGTAACGCAACTTCCTTTGCCGGTATTGCAATTGTGCTTGTCTATGTAATTGGTTCCGGGCTTTGGGTTAATACAGGCGATAGTTGGTATGCCAACCTCAATAAGCCATCGTGGCAGCCACCAGGTTTCATATTTGGAATTATTTGGCCCTATAACTTTATTGTTCTTGGTATTGCAGCCTTTGCTATAGGCCAAAGAGCATCTAAACCAGTTGCACTTACCTACATGGCCTTCTTCGCACTCTCTGTCTTTGCAGCACTCCTCTGGGCATATCAGTTCTATCGCCCACACAACCTAACTGTTGCAGCTATTGCACTAGTTGGTACTGCTGTTCTGACGCTGCCTATGACCTATATCTTGTTTACAATCTCGCTGCCTTTGGCCATTGCAGTGGTGCCCTATCAAGTGTGGGTGGCGATAGCTGCATCGATTAGTTGGAGATATAGCCAGATAAATTAGTGGGTTAACTCAATCATTTTCTAAACAAAGGCAAATACAAGAGCCACTGGCCTACTTAGGGGCAAAAACAGTATAGAAAATGTATCCTGCAACGAATATGTATATTCCGCAGCCGATGGCCTGATAAATCCTTATTCCCCATTTATCTTCTATGAAGAAGCGTGGTGTGTGAGTGTGTTCGTGGGTAAGCACATCGATAATTGAGAAAAACAGAAGCGGAACTAGGGCTAGTTCTAAAATCAGAGCTTGATGGTCCAACCATCTTGGGTTTTCAAGTAATTTGGTCAGGCCAATGCCTATAAGGAAAAGCATGGCGATCTTTGGTGCTCCACGTAAGTTAAGTAAACCTAAATGCTCTGGTGGGTTTGGCCACATAAGTTTGATCAGGCCCGGTAGGGCAAATAATGCAATCAATGCAGGAGCACCTAATGGATCACCTTGAAAAGTTCCGACCGAGGTGATTAGAAGCCAGATCCAGGAACTCTTTAGAGCAATTCCAGTAATGAAAAATACCCTCGACTGCGCCACATCACTTGCAATCATTTCATTTAATCGATCGCCCCAGCTTCTAGCAACATAGTGCTCAATTAAATATCGGATAATCAAAACAATCCAGATAAATACTGCAATCTTGATGGGAGCATGTTTATCTTCAAACTCTGAGCCAGATAGATCTGCTATTACCTCCAGAACTTTCCAGACCATCCAGGCGGTGACCAATGGGCTAAGAAGGTAGTCGACGGCATAGTTCCAGTTGCGACCAGGATCTTTATGTAATCCATCGAACTTGCGCAAGGCGCCAGCAAAAAGGGGCGCTGTAAAGGTAATTAAGAAAATCGAAATTAAAGTCGCAAAAATTTGCTTTGGATCTGATTCTGATCCCAAAGGCCACACATGGATAGAAAAAGTAAGTATCGCAAATGTTGCACTAGCCAGTGCTCCAGCAAGTGAGTCAAGAATTCCTATTGCGATCATAAGAGCCATGCCAATTAAAGAAGGAAGTAACAGGGGAATTGACGCTGGGGGTGAAGTTCCTTGTGTTCGACTATGGAGCTCAACAAAACTAAACACACCGGTAAGGATTGCTATTGGGTAGATAAAGAAGGTGAGTGAGCCCAAAACTGCTCTTAAGTAATCGCCATCTCTAACTACTGTGGCTACCCCCGGGGAATAGCGAGAAATCCTTTCAATACTAATTCTCAGGTAATTCTCAAAGAATCTGTATTTAGCTAAGGTGACGGCAGGGTTTGATAAAAACCTTAGAAACTTTCTTCTAGAACTTTCTACCTTCAGTTTTTCATCTCTTCTGGCTTTAATTTCCATGTATTCAGGAACACCTTGGCCACTTGAAGGACCTCGTGGAAGACTGTTCGAAGAAGAATCTTGAGTCGAACCTATTCTATTTAAGGCAGCTGGTGTCATCGCCATGGCAAAAGTTGCAAGCACAACAATTGTTGTGCTGTTGTCTATGGCGTTCTCGGTCGCTTGCTCGGCTGCCGAGATATTTTCTGGTGCCACGGGTGTTGTAATTTCTAAAGGTGCTACCCAGGCAGTTTTTACAATTCCGTCTTCATAAAGATCGTTTCTCCAAACAACATATTTAATTTTGCCTTTCAAAAAGAAATATTCTTGATCACAATAGGTCTCAGGATAATCATCAGCGAATTCAGAATTTTCGGGACCCGTTTTGCAGGGACCCGAATCTTTTTCAATATCTCTGCCATAAGCAATCTTATCTATATACGTGATCGCTGGGTATTTATTATTGTCCTTACTCCAAACAAATTTATTTTCGTTATTTGACGATTTAAAGCAAACTAAGTAAATCTTGTCATCACTATTTTGATCTGTCGTACCAATAACTGATTCGAACTTATCTGTGCACTCCATACCAATATAGGGATCTCCTAATGCGTTTGCATGGAGACTTCCAGAAGCAAGAATTCCAACCAAAAGACACAGCGCGAGTAAAACTCTGCGAGGCCTAAGGTCCATGCAATTTAATCTAGTGCTTTAACGTGGGCAGTACTAGGGGTTTTATCGGACTATCTGACTATGCCAAAGCATTTACCGTGATTGCTATCGAGAGTCCAAGCAGTGCCGTAACAACCATCAGTGATTTACCTTTGCCTAATCGCTGAGGCAATCCCCCTATTTTGCTCTCTTGATCTTGGGGAAGATCTTTTAACACGTTTAGAAAATGAAAGCTCACACCAAGTAGTGATCCTGTAATAACCATCCAGGTTAAAGGTGTGCGGCTTGCACCATAGAACATAGATGCTGGCAGCGCCGCAAGGGCAATTGCATAGGGCAAAGGCGAAAGAGGTGAGAACTTAAAGTAGAAGTTGTATGCAATACCGCAACCAACACCCAACATATAAACGCTGCCACCCTTTAGTCCTAATGGGCCAAGTAGGTTTGCAATAAAGGCAATCGGAATAAAGATAAATGTTGTGCGCTTTAGTTGTGCAACTGTCAGTGACCCTGCAACTAAAGGCTTATTGGTGCGATTGTGCTTAAGGTCGTCTTGATAGTCATAGATGTCATTGCTCCAGCCAATAATTAGCTGGCCTAAAAAGACTGTAAAGGCGACAACATATGCCGGACCTTCCCACCAAAGATTCCACGTCAAAACAAAGGCGATCGCTGAAATTAACATCGTTGGCCCAAAGTGAGCGGCCGTTAAATACGCACGTAGCTTTTTCATGCCCTCACCTCTTTTTAGTCTTGGTTACCGTAAAGGACTAATTACTTTACTTGCCTTGCAGGTTTAAGTAGACCGCTTCAGACAAAATTGGAATCGCTGCGCTCCATTCGATTCCATAAATGTTTTTGAACGCTGCAGCAAATCCAATTTTTGTAGCCAATTCGTCATAAATTTTCATGATCGATTCAGGATTTGTTATCGAAACTAGGCTCTCAACCAGCAAACTACCCAGAGCGTAGTTTAGAAAATACTCATATTCCTTAGGCCAATTGCTATTTGTGGCCTCTTTGAGAATCTTTGTAATATCTGACTTGCTCAGTTTTTTACAGGTTGCTTGGCAGTCCAAGTCAAAGAAATTTCTGTATTTCTTTAGATCTCCATTATTGATGGCCGCATTCTGAACCCACTCTGCTGATCCTTCTACGAACCAAACAGGTGGATAGTCTTTTTGCTGAATACCAATTCCCTGGGTTGGAATTCTTTGCAGTGAATGAAAGTACTCATGGGCCTCTAACATGCCACTATAGAAACGATCTTTGCCTGCAAGATCATTTGGATACATAGTCTCTGGCACACCTTGTAGAACGAGGTTGATGCCGTTTGTGGTGGTTAACTGCTTAGATCCAAAACAAGTTTTTTGCGACGAATCGCAGTTACTTGTTAGCAATCTGCCACCTTCGTCACGGTTTAATCTCTCAATTTCAGATGCAGGCAGAAGCTCTTTAACTTTTGCTTCTGCCCACGCCAAATCTTTAAACAAGTATCTAATAACAATATTTGATGCAGCCTCTTTTATCGTAGGAAACAATTTGGATACTGAAGCTACTGGCTTTGGGTAGTCATCAAAATACGGCTTGGTATTTGGACCTGTGTGTATGTCGAAAGTGCCTACCTTCGACGTATTTTTAGCAATGGACTGGTTTACCTTTGTCCATGCTGCTTGCGAAATACCTTTTCGATTGGCTACTAGGTCAGAAAAACTCGTCGGTAGAGCAGCAGAAGTACTGGAAGCAGCAACTTTTTTCCAGGTGTACTTGTTTCCAGTCTTTAAACACTTAACTGCGACGCCATTGACTGTAGATATGACATTTGGCTGTTTACAGGTGGCGCCTATTCTTGTTGCAGCTTGTGCACCCGTTGGAACCACTAGAGTTGCCAATGACAACGTAAGACAGGTCAAGCCAGAAATCATCGTTCGTTTCATTTGCGTAGTTTAGTCAATAGCTTGGTACTGAAGCCATAGAATCTAAAAATGTCTTGAAAATGCATGGTCATGATTTATTCAACTTTTTCTACGGTTACTAAGTCGCCGAATGTTCCAGATTCCTTAATACTTATTTGGAATCCGTTTGTGACTGTGCTCTCCCCTGCTTTTAACGGCGCAGATGCCATAAAGAAAGGAAAGTTTTCAACGGTTCTATTCTTTGGCAGAGATAGTTTCATTCCGAAGCCGTTTTGTCTTTGTGTTAGGTCTACCTCATAAACCAAAGCTCCATGCGATTTGATTGGCAGTTTGTAGTAAAGCCCGCCAGGTCTAAGAGTTTCAACAACTATCACCTTAGTTTGAGAAATTGGAATTATCAGAGATTTACTCTCTTTTGTTTGAACAGTTGAAGGAGCAATCCAATGGGTGCTACTTACTAAGTCAGTTTTGCACTGTATTTGAGAATCTTGCATGAATCCCATAATCCACTTTTCCCAAGTAGTAAAGTCCCCACCCCAAGGCGTCATCAGAGTTAGATGTCCCATTCCATATTCTGCTTTTATTTCTCGCTTTCCATCACCATAACGATCACCAAATCCAATACCCGCGTGCATCAACTCATGGATCCACCAATAGGGATGTCCAAGATTTGAAGATTTAGACATTGCAGGATTTTTTGCTAGAACTCCATATTCAGTCATGACATTGGGTACTACACCCTCAGCTGTTGATAGCTGGCGAACTCCTGCTTGCCCAATAACCTTGGCTTCTGTTCCAGGTGGAGGAACAATTATTGCGATGTTTGCTCCAGTGAAATCAATATGCGGATCAACCGCAGCAACTAAATCCTGGCTAAACTTCACAAGGCTTGGTTGATCTCGTTTGGAATCATGTTGAAGTTCATATTCTGAAATCGGAGTTTGCATTTTGAGATAAGTATCTGGGTAGCGCACCGAAACTGTTGAGCCAAAATCACTTGAGTAATCAATCCACTCCTTGAAAAAATCTAGAATAAAACCGTAGTCTGATTTTGGAGAATTTATCGGCTGTTCGGTATCTGTTGAATAAATGGGGATCAATTGAATTACCGTTTTGGCGGATGGAAAGCGGCGTTCCATCTGTGAAGAGTTTGGCCCAATGTAAGAAAGGCTTGTATGCCCAGGAAAAATATTAGTAATTTTGCAGGGATCTAAACTGCTGTATTTTGCAGCAGAATCATATGTTCCGGCAGGGCGCTTATTTCCTAAGCTGTATTTGGCTATTTGAAGTTGCCCTGCACAGCCTCCAATTTTGTAAAAATAAGTTTCAAGTTGTTTCATGTTCGCAGGAAGGTTGTTATCGATTTGGCATGGTCCAGCTTCAAACAGCGTGTGATAGCCATCATCGGATGAGTATGTCCTTGAAAAATTCGTAAATGCTAATGGTTTAATTGGATTTGTAATTGCGCTTTTTTTCCACGTTAACTTGGGACCAGATTTTGTGCAAATATAGGATGTTCCCTTTACCGTTTCAGTCTTTCCAACTTTGGTGCATTTAGCACCTTGCTTCACTGCAGCATTTGCAACAACGACTGACCCTGCAAACAAGAGGCTAAGCACAGATAAGAATGCGACTAATTTCCTGCTTGCAGTGATCATGTTCGTGAAGTTCTTACTTTTCCTTAAGGTGTGAAGCGGCGTCTTCATATCCACCGGCTTCTAGCTTTGCAATCAGATCAGCTTTAACTGCCTTAACAACATTGTGAGTGCCATTGCAGTTCTTCTCTGGATCCGTGGAATATCCGCAGGTACAAGCTCCCATGATTGTTGCTCCTTTTTCTTTCGTAAGAAGCAGATTCTACTTGAGTCAGGAACCAGCGACTAGAGACACTTCGAAACAATTTGTTTTAGTGATTCAGCACGTTGATTAGCTGCGGTCAGGCTTTTTTGGTTTTCTTTAAGTCTTCCCTAACCACAATATAGACACCCACCAAAAGTATTGCTCCGGCAATAACTTGAATCTGCGAAACGCTTTGACTGAAAACTGCGTAGCCAATAGCACCGGCTACTAGTGGATTGATAAATGCAAAAGATGTCAGAAGCTCTGGTGAAACTCGATCGGCTAATCCCATATATGCCCAGTACTGGGCAGCAAGGGCTGCGATTAAGAAGATCATATTAAAGTTAAATACGTCTTCACTTTTAACTGCCGGTGTTGAAATAAACAGTTTGAGTAAGCCAGCAGCTACTGCGCTAACTGTCACTTGAATTGCAGTTGCCAAAAGAATTGGGTAGCCAGGATCGAACTTGATCCAGATTTGCGTTCCTATAAACCAGGCAATAACAGATAAGAAGGCAACAGTAATTCCAACAGCAGAGACTGACTCACTTGGCGCGCCAATTAAGAAAGCAACAGATAGCGTTGCAATTGCAACACCGATAACAGAGTTTCTAGTTGGTTTACTTCCTTGAATCGCTGCATAGACCACAGCTAGCGCCGGCAAAATTGAATAGGTCAGAGCAATTACAGCGCCAGGTTCTTTGGAACTGGCCCAAGCAACTGCGCCGCTACATATTGGCGAAAATATAAGTCCTGTAATACTCAACATAACCAGACGCTTATCAAAGCGAATTAGTTTTAGAGATCCAGGTGAAGTAAGTGCAACGGCGATAAAGAGAATAGCTGCCGCACCGACAGAGCGAATAAAGATGATGTTGAGCAGATCCACACTGCTTGTTACTTCACTTAAAAATGGATAGATGGCACCGCCAACAATCCACATGACGCTAAGACGTATGAAATTATTCATGCGCTCTTACTTAGCCACAGCTGCGCGTCCAGATTCCAATCTCGCAATCGGCACTCTAAATGGTGAACAAGAGACATAGTCCAAATTAAGTTCGTGGAAGAAATGAATACTGCGTGGATCTCCACCATGTTCACCGCAAATACCCAACTTAAAGTCACTGCGCACTTGGCGGGACAGCTCTGCAGCCTGTCGAACCAAGATTCCCACACCTGCCTGGTCTAGTGATTCAAATGGATTAAATGGAAGCAGTTCTAAATCTAGATAGCGTGGCAAGAAGGTTGATTCCACATCATCTCGGCTAAAGGCCCACGTTAATTGCGTTAAATCATTTGTTCCAAAAGAAATAAAGTCTGCGTGCACAGCCAAACGATCTGCGGTAATTGCAGCACGTGGGGTCTCAATCATTGTGCCAATCGGCATATCAATGACTTGATTAGTGCCTTTAAAAGTCTGCGCAATCTCTGCCTCTAGCGTTTCACGCAAGTACAAAAGCTCTCGCTGGGTAGAAACAAGCGGAATCATTACCTCTGGCTTTGGATCATGGCCTAGTTTTTTAACTTCTAAAGTTGCATGCACAAGAGCGCGCACCTGCATTTTGTAGAGTTCTGGAATTAAAATTCCAAGTCGAACACCGCGCAGACCTAACATCGGGTTAGATTCATGCAAACGTCTAACTGCTGCAAATAGCGCTTTATCTCTTGCCGGAATCTCTTCACCTAAAGCTTCACTGCGCGCCATCTGAGAACTTAAATCAACCAGTGATGGCAAAAACTCATGTAATGGTGGATCTAACAAACGAATTGTCACTGGAAGCCCAGACATTGCCATCATGATTCCAACAAAGTCTGCTCTTTGTAGCGGTTCCATTTCGGCAATGACACCGCGCTGCACATCTTCATTTTCAGCCAAAACTAAACGCTCAACGTAGGCGCGGCGCTCACCTAAGAACATATGTTCTGTGCGGCAAAGGCCAACACCTTGTGCGCCCAGGATTCTTGCCCTTATTGCATCCTCTGGTGTGTCAGCATTTGTGCGCACTAACAATTTGCGACGTGAATCGGCGTGAGTCAAAATTCTATGCACGGCCTTAACAACAGGTGATGCCTCATCTGTCTCTGCAGAGACACGGCCCTCTAAATATGAGGTTACAGATGATGCAACGACTGGTACTGCGCCTAAATAAACAATTCCTGTTGTTCCATCAATAGAGATGATGTCACCTTCATAAACAGTATGCGTGCCAACGGTAAACAAGTTAGCGCGCTCATCTACAGAGATTGAATCTGTGCCACAGATAGCAGTCTTTCCCATTCCACGTGCAACGACTGCTGCGTGTGAAGTTTTACCGCCGCGACTAGTCAAGATTCCCTCTGCTGCAACCATTCCAACTAGATCATCTGGACTTGTCTCGCGGCGAACAAGAATTACCTTCTTACCGGCTTTACTCATATCAAATGCACGCTTTGAATCAAATACAGCTTCACCCACTGCAGCACCTGGAGATGCTGGAATACCACGTGCGATCTCTACAAGGTTGCCTCTGGTATCAAACTGAGGAAACATCAACATCGCTAATTGATCACCGCTGGTGCGCCCTAGCGCTTCATCCATTGTGATTGTGCCTTCATCAACAAACTGCAATGCAATACGAAAAGCTGCCTCTGCTGTGCGCTTACCAACTCGAGTTTGCAAGATGTATAACTTGCCGCGCTCGATCGTAAATTCAATGTCGCAAAGATCTTTGTAGTGCGCCTCTAGCATGACCATGATTTTTTCTAGCTCGCCATGAACGCGCGGTTCGATAACACCAAATTCATCTAGAGACATTGGAGTGCGAATACCTGCAACTACATCTTCACCCTGTGCTTTTTGCAAATAATCTCCGTATGAACCAATCTCGCCATTTGATGGATTGCGAGTAAAGGCAACACCGGTACCAGAGTCATCGCTGAGGTTTCCAAAGACCATTGACTGAATATTTACTGCTGTTCCTAAATCAGAAGGAATACGTTCGCGGCGGCGATATAAAGTTGCTCGCTCAGAGTTCCATGATCTAAATACTGCTTCGATTGATGCAATCAAATGTTCGCGTGGATCTGTTGGGAATGCTTTACCCGTTGCAACTTCGATAACCTTTTTAAAACCATCTGCAAGCGCCTTTAATCCATCGACATCTAGATCTTGCAGGTTTGCAACTTTATGGGCTGAAAAAACACGAGTTTGAACTTTATGGAACTCATCTGCCTCAACATCGCAAACGATCTTGCCGTACATCTCAATGAAGCGGCGATATGAATCCCATGCAAAGCGAGCATTACCAGAGCTATCGGCCATAGATTGTGCAACCTCTGGAGTAATACCAACGTTTAGAACTGTCTCCATCATGCCGGGCATAGAAAACTTTGCACCAGATCTAACAGATACAAGTAGTGGATTTTCTACGCCACCAAATGTTTTGCCTAACTCTTTTTCTAGCGCTGCTAGTGAATCGCTAATTTCTTTGCGCAAGCCATCTGGAAACTGACCGGTCTTTAAATACTCACGGCAGGCAGTTGTTGCAATCGTAAATCCTGGTGGCACAGGTAATCCGATGCGAACCATCTCGGCCAGGTTTGCACCCTTGCCACCCAGTAAATCTTTTTGTGACATGTCACCAAAAGTAAAAGGGTAAATATGGCGTTGTGTCACGAATGTGCCCTTCGTTGAATTAGCAGAAATCTACACACACTGCAGGCCTTGGCGCGATGAGATTGCGCCATTGGCAAGGGTGAAGTTGGACTCTCTAACTAGGTGAATAGAGTGTTTCTGAGAGTTCTTTGGCGACCTTGCGGGTTAAGCGCGCTGCTTGGTCTAGTTTTGATTCAAGGCGGGCTTTAGGGGCGCCAATGTTTAGGGCGGCAACAATTCGACCCGATGCATCTCTTATTGGAGCAGAACAACCCACCACTCCTATTTCAAACTCTTCATCAACTACGCTAAAGCCCTGCTGGCGAACTTTTTTTAACTCATCGATTAGCTCTTCTGTAGATTTAAAAATGCGTTGCCCCATTACATTTGCGAGCGCCTCGGGTGTCCACTTTGCAGCCAACGATGTCTCATCCCATTCGCAGAGTAGAACTCGACCGGCTGAAGTAGATGGCGCAGGGGATGTAAGTCCTTCCCAGACTGCGCGAAAACCATGGGCAGGTGCTGCAG
>Ga0247722_10000781_pt1 | contig 18470 bp, 4 predicted proteins | sample MSEWelMarce3H_FC_FD_189094 | JGI IMG/M metagenome (GOLD analysis project Ga0247722, IMG submission 189094) | Subsurface sediment microbial communities from gas well in West Virginia, United States - MSEEL Well Study Marcellus 3H_FC | ecosystem: Environmental > Terrestrial > Deep subsurface >... | reverse complement strand
TACCAGTACAACGAGCATCCTTTAAACTCACTAAACTATACGTCGTAGTCGCTAATGGAGAAACAGCAATCGTAGAGGTACTCGCTCCCTGTGCAATATTTTTTGTAATCGTATTTGCCCCATCACTATATTTCAACTCCCATGGACCTTCTCCTGTTAATAACACACTCAAATCCGTAGACTCTCCTCGACAAATCGTCGCATCTCCACTTAATGTAGCCGTAGGTAATTCATTTACCGTTACGGTAATCTTTGTGCTTGGTGCAGTACCAGAACAATTCGCATCTTTTACCGTCTCCAACGTATAATCCGTCGTTGATGTTGGTTGCACATTGATTGTATGTGGACTTGTCGTAACTCCAGTAACAGTATACGAACTCGTTCCATCTGTATAACTAAAGTCCCATGGCTTACTTCCAGTAAGTGCAACCTCTAAATCTGTATTCCCTCCCTTACAAATTGCTGCTGTTCCTTTGATAGCAATCGTAGGTGGTGTACATGTCTGTGCAACTCCATTCGCCAGACCTTCTTTAAAACAATCCGTCGTACCTCCCTGTGGCGTCACTTTTATATATATCTTATCTCCACCTGTAAGTGTCCCTGATTTATAACTCCAATTCAATTGAGTACCTGATGGTGCTGTCTTGGTCCCTATACTTGGAACATAAGGTATCGTAGATGGTGCTGTTGTGCATGGTGAAGGACAAACATACTCCTCTACAACATAACCCGTAGCTCCTGTAACTGGTGCCCACTCAAATCCAACAGATGTTAAATCCGAGGTTTTGGCAACTACAACAGGTACTAAATTCTGCTTAATCTCTATCGAGGCATTCTTAGTCGTTGTATACGTCGTACTACATTTTGGATCAGTGGTTGTACCTGCTCCATAGCTAACGCTCTTCAACTTGTAGTTCACCGTTTGAACCGTTGCCGTACCCAACGATTCTTTTACATTGTCATCCGTCCCTGCTGTCGTTAATGTCTGATTCAATGAAGTTCCCTTATCAAAAGTAAACGTATAAGGAACCGTTCCTTGGCTTGCGGTCATCGTTACCGTTGGATTAGGAGTAGATCCCTCACAAACACTCGATCCCAAGATCGTTGCCTCTGGATTTGGACGCACCGTAATGCTAAACGTTTGTGATGGACCGGGACAACCATCCTTATAAGCAATAACGGTAATCGTACTGCTTTCAATATTGGTCACCGTTCCACTGGTAAATGTCGGTAAATCTCCTTTTCCTGTTTTCTTGGATAATCCAATCACAGAAAAATTATTATCTGCAATCCATAAAATAGAATCCTTATCATCTAGATCATCTAGTGATGTAAACGCAACAGAACTTACTGTAGCACCTGAACAATAAACCACATCACTCGGGTCTGCCAATATAGGATTAGGACAAGTAGATGCAACACACAACCTTGTAATTGGCTTAGCACACAAAACTCCTGTTCCTGTTGGGGTTAACGTCATCTCTATTCGGTCGCCCACAGTTAGTCCTGTAACATCTTTAATTAAATCTACTGCTGATGGTGTTGTAGCTCCTGTCCATGCTGCCCCATTCTTTGTATACGTAGCTGTATATCCCGTAGCAGCTGTTGTCAGTGCATTCCATGTAAACTTCACAGACGTTGTTGTACTCGTTCCACATTGTAAATTCAACTGAATGTCTGGATTTACGGTTATGGTATATTGTTTTTTAGCGCCCTTACATCCATTCAACGTCGGCTCTACCTCAACCGTACTCGTTATCGCTGAGGCAGTAGTATTGGTTGCAGTAAAAGAGGGCGTATTGTCAGTTCCACTCGCTGATCCCAAACCTACTGCAGTATTGCTATTCGTCCATGCATACGTCGATCCAGATGGTGTCATAGAAAACACAGACGCAGCAACTACATCACCCTTACATGGCGTAAGATTGGTAAGCGTACCTAACGTAGGCGTAGGTTTTATAGTAATCTTAAACTGCTTCGCTGTACCTGGACAACCATTCAACGTTGGAATAACGGATACCGTTCCTACAATGTCAACACCCGTACCATTCGCAGGGGCTGAGTACGCTGTAATATCACTTGTTCCACTTGCAGCTAAGCCAACATTAATATTGGTATTCGTCCACGCAAACGTCGCGCCTGGTGGAGTACTTACAAATGCTAAAGGAGCAACACTCTCTGTGGCACATTTGCTAATAGGTGCAAGTGTTGACAACGCCGGGATGCTCTTAACATTTATTGGGCTAATTACACTAATGTCTTTAATACAGCTCCCATTGTCAACCGTCGTTAATTTCATCGTTTTAGTTGATGTAATATTCGAAACAGTTACATCTATCTTGCCTGATACTGGAATCGTAACTGGGCTCGCAGGTGTGCCACTTACTCCAGAATACGAAATAATATCACCAGCTGTACCCGTAATCGTAAACGTTCCAGTTGAACCACTACATACATCGCCCTTGTTGGTAAGAGAAGGTGTAGTAGGCAAAGATTTTAATGAAACAGTACCTTTAACTGAACTACTAGAACAACCGCTAGAATTGGTTATAACAACAAAATAATCTCCTGCAACTAATGTAGAAAAAGAAGCTGTTGTTTGAGCGGTAGCGGTAGCAGGAACCGTCCATGCATAGGTATAAGTCCCCGCTGGAGATGGAGTCGCAGTGACATTAGCAGAAACTCCAGGACAAATGGATGGATTATTTACAGTTACAGTTGGTCCAGCAGTTACAGTGATCTTAATTGTTGTATCTGCTTTACAACCAAAATCATCCGTAACAGAATAAACATATGAGTTTGCTCCAATAGTTGTAGGCTTAGCACAAATTTTGTTACCCAAGTTAGAAGTAATGGTTGCAGGACCAGTCCAAGCTTCTGTGATTTTTTTTGGAGCAATTGTAGCGTTTGCAGGTAATAAAGAAGGATTAAAATTTAAAGCCCAAGAAAAAAGAAATCCATTATCTTTCGCAGAAGCATCTTCAATTCTTAAAGTCCATGCGCCATTAATATCAGCATCATTTAAAGCAGAAAAAGGGTCAACAGGTTTATAAGTACCTGCAGGAATTTGATCACAATCGAAAGGAGTATTACTCGCTTTTGACTTTAACAATACAGTAGCGGTACTATTGAAACAATAATCTAATCCCTTACCCGCGCCTCCAGGATCTGAATTAGTTTCAGTAACCCCTGATAGTTTTCCAGGACAACCAATACCATTTGAGGAAGAAGAGCTTTCTAAAACAGGAAAGCCCAAAAAAGCATTTTCTCCGCCTCGATTGTGAAGCTTAACAATTTTTCCATTTGGGGAAATTAATGTAATTATCAAGTCATCTATTGCTGAATGTTCCATATTTAAACAGATACTTGCAAGATCGCTAGCAGAAATAATTTTCTTCCCTAAATCATACCCTGAAACCTGTACCTTAGTTTCATATATTTTACCAGCACCATCAGGCAATGTTACAGTTCCTGTAGGTGGAACTTCAATTTTATCCACAAAAACTGGATAAGTAACTGCGCCTAATAAACAAACCTCTTTGCCTAAACAAGCAGTTTGATTTGCTGTAGTACCTTTAAATATTGCTGAATTAGGCACTAAAATTTCAAGTTGTATATCATTAGTACTAACACAACCATCTGAATTTGTTACTATTAACTTAGGTAAATACCTTCCTGCTTTGGTATAAGTATACGAAACATTTGCTCCTACTACTTTAGCTCCACCATCGTCCAAATCCCATTCATATTTTGAAATAGAAGCTGCATTACTCACAGAAGAAGATCCATTAAAATCTACCTTTGTGCCTTTACAAATTTTCACGGTATTAGCAGCCGCTAAAGGAGTTGTAACTGCCTTTGCAACTGGAAGTGTACACGGAGTAAAGCATGAAATTTGTGCTACCCAACCTTTATCTTCGGCATCACCAAATCCAGAATCAGAAGTAAATTTAAATGTCAAACAACCTGACGCATTTGCCGTCGATGCTTTGATTTCAATGCCTGAACCAATAATCTGAGAAGGTGAAACACCCTGAGCAGTAATTATTGCAGCTCCTGAAGCAGAGTTACCATCATAAATTTTAAGAATGTCATTTGTTTTGGTTCTAAACTCAGAAAAAGCAACTTTCACTTTTTTTCCAGGACTATCAGGGCAAACTGTATATGTAAAATTTTCACCTTCGTTATAATTTGTTCCATTACCTTGAGAATCCGTAAACTCACAATCACACGTAGTAATGCTAGCTGTTTTCATTTTACAACCACCACATCCACCACCATTTAAACCATAGGTCTGAAATGTTAAGGTAAATGCACCTTGATCGGCAGAGGTAACACCACCTACAACTACATAGACATAATCTCCAGGAACATAGGAACCTGAAGAATAGGTATACTTACAATCATTATATGTTCTGATGGAACTTAATTCTTGATTTGCTGTAGTTGCAATTGTATCTGTATTCCTAAAGTAATTTCCAATAGGCTGCATATCATCTGTCAGCATAGTCTGATCACCACATGCATGTTTAGAATACTGATTGACAGTAAATTTTTTTCCACTGGTTGTTGTAAGTACAACTTTACCTGAGTAATATCCTGCCGGAAGTTTGAATTTAAACCAAACATCAGAAACATGATATACTCGATCCCCATACCGCTTGCTTGTTGGATCAGAGGTGTAATAAACGGAATTTGTTGCTCCAACATTCGTTCCAGTAATTGACTTAGGAGATCCGACAGTCAAAAGATCGACATCCATGGCATTACAAGGATCGTCATTATCAGGAGGTGGAGGAGGTGTAAAAGCATATAAATTCGAAATAATTACGAAGCATGCCACTAAAAAAAAGGTGAACTTTAATTTCATTGTAAATAGTTTTCAAACTCAAAGACGAAATTTGAGAGTGTTTGGTTGCCAAATTTAAAAAATTAAATCTTGAAATCTAAAATAAAATACAATTCGCCATTTCTAACAACAGAATGAGGGCTGGTATTTTCAACATACAAACTACCTGTACCCAAACCCTGAGGAAGTGAATTTTCATAAGTTGCCGCAAACTGAGCAATCAGATTTAACCCAACATTCGATTCTAGCGCAGAGGTCATCCACCATGGAATGGCTAATTTACTTGCTACCTCAATCCATTCTTTCGAACCACAGATTCCTCCATGAAGGCTCGGTTTTAAAATAATGTATTGGGGTTGAATTTCTTTCAATAAATTGAACTTATTCTCTTTTCCAACAACACCAATTAATTCTTCATCCAATGCAATAGGTAAAGGAGTGTTTTTACACAATTCAGCCATGTGATTGATCTGACCTTGTTTGATTGGCTGTTCAATCGAATGAAGGTCCAACTTTGCCAATTGATCTAGCTTATAAAAAGCATCCTCAACAGAAAAAGCACCATTTGCATCTACCCTTAATTCGATTTCTGAAGCTGAAAATCGATTTCTAATACCTCTTAAAATGTTTAATTCTTCTTGAAAATCAATTGCTCCAATTTTTAACTTTAAACATCGATAACCCTCGTTCAATTTGTCATCAATTTGTTGGGACATAAAGTCAGGAGAACCCATCCAGATCAGTCCATTGATTGGAATACCAACTTCTTTACGCGTAAATGCTGTATCAAAAAAAAGTTCCTTTTCGTCAGATTGAATACTGAGTATCGCCTGTTCTACACCAAATAAAATGGATGGAAAATGAACTAATTCATCTAAGTGAGCAAGGTAAAAATTAATGTTGTTACACACCTCGTTTACTTTCACTTCATAAGACTTAAAATCAATAAAATCAGGAGATAAACCAGGGATAATACTGCATTCACCGACACCAATTTTGATGTGATCTTTGTTTTGTAAATAAATAAACCATGCATGTTTTTCGGTCAATATTCCTCTACTGGTACCACTTGGTTGTTTGAATTTAAATACTTTCTTTTCAAAATAAGCTGTATACATCTATTGAAATTAAAATGAAATAATTAATTAGCCCGCAATCGTTATACTTATTTAGAGAATTCATTGTAAGGATGTACAACTTGAAATTTATCTCTTTTCCATAAATAATCCTTCTTCAATAACTCTATAAAATAAATGCCAGAAGATAAATGAGCAATGTTTAACTCTATCAAGTTCTGACCGCTATTCGAGTTAAATTGATGATTTTGTATAATTTGTCCTAATGTATTCCGGACAACAACTTTAAATTCAGAATTTTCAGAACTCTCAAATTCAATCGAAATTTGTTCATTTTCTGTAGGATTAGGATATATTTTAAACATATCCTCTTTTGAAAATAAATAATTTACAGATTTAATGTCTGAATAATTCGCTACTTTGTTCAAATCTACTTCTTTCAATCGGTAATACGAAATCCCATTCAAAGGTTGTTCGTCGAACAAACGATACGATTGTTTACTAATTGAATTGCCCACAGCAGAATTTCGCGCTACTTCCGAAAATACACTACCATCTGAAGAACGTTCAACCACAAAATAATCTGCGTTTTTTTCAGATGCTGTTGCCCAATCAAGTTGAACTTTATGGTTTTTAAGTAAGGCATTAAAATACAATAGTTTAATTGGCAAATCTTGAGGAGAGCTAATGTCAAAAGGTGAAAAACTAGTGATTCCTTGACGCGTGATACTCCAAGGATTTTGACCATTAGCACCATTTACACCATCAATATCCCAAGTACCAGTTTCATAATGACCGATAGCACAAAGTGAACGATTGAATGAAGGTAATTCTTCTTTAGAATTCCATTGCATCGTGAGTGTAACATTCGAACCACCTTTAATTGCTTCGTCAACCAACCAAATGCGATCGACTTTATGAGTCACTGAAGTATCTCCTGAATTTCCGTTTCTGTAATGATTGTCTAATACCCGCACACTAAAATTATCTTTCACACCTGAATTTTCTATCCAACACGGAGTAAATGAATTCGAAAATGCACCCATCGGAAAAACTTTTTTTCCATTCAAAGAGTGCTCCCCAATCCCCTCTTGGATTAACACCCCTGCATCATTTGAAATGATATAACTTTGATGTCCATACGAAGAAATAGCACCTAATTCCCCAATGATTAAATTGTGTTGACCCAAAAGCAAATTCCCATTCTCAAGTCGCAAGTCATTATTGATTTTAATTTCTCCAATTGCCACTATACCCTTAGGATTGTCTACAATCAAATTACTAAAAGTTAATGACGGAACATCTTGTGATTGACTTCCATTGAAAACAATCGTACTTCCTCCATCCAATCTTCCTAATTTTGGAAGAGAAATCGTTTGTAAAGTTATCCTCCCATTTGAATCACACACTACTTCAGCACCTTCGTTGGAACAATCAATTAAATGTTTTACTATGAAATTAACTGAGTCTATTCCATCACCAATAATAACTTTAGAATTCTTACCCAATTTCCAGTTAGAAGTTGTTTCAGATGTTGAATTATTTCCTTGGTCCACAATATAAAATAAACACCCTTCATCTTCCAAAGAAATAGGAGCTACACCACTTACTCCTTTTCTATCTGTAGACCAATTCATTCGATTATCTATGGTTCCAGTTCCAAGATAATAAAAGACTTTTGGATCTCCTTCAAAAGCACCAATATACATTTTCCCATTCGGACGCACTGCATCAACACGGTCAGAAACCACGGGTAAAATAGCATCAGAAAATAAATTTTCCCCTTTAGACGCAACCAACTCTTTACCAGTTATAATCCTTCCATCTGAACTAATTTGAATTTCACTATTTTGATTGTTTTTGGCTCCAGTTAATGTATTCCAGGTCGTAAAATCTTTGGGAGAAGCGAAATAACCAACGCTACCAAGTGAATTGGATGTAAAATATAAATTTGCCTCCTCAACAATAGAAGAACCCGGATATTTATAAACACAATAAGCATTATTGCTAGCTGATTTATTAAGAAAAATATTGTTCTTTAATGTAAAAGATCCGCTATTTCCCAAATGTACCGCAGAAGAAACTTCACTACTATTTCCTGTTTGAATTTGTATGGTATTGTTATGTAAGGTACCTTGAGCATTGATTAATCCGATACCGTAAAAATCAAATCCGTAAATATTCCCACCTAAGGGGATACCTGTTAGATTCACAACATTGTTTGAGGCTTTTACAAATGGCATATACTTATTCACGTTCTCCGAAATGAAACATCGAACGCCTGAAATTAATTTAGTATTATCGGTATTATTTGAATGTGCAGTTAAATCTAAAATCGAATTTTTAGAAAGTGATAATTGAACACCATCAAGGATATTTTCTGTTCCAATTCCAATAATTGCCACTGGAGAATTACCATTAAAAGTATGCTTTAAATTTTTGATTGTATTTTTTGAAATCGAAATACGACTAGCATTCACATTGAGTTTAATTCCAGATAATTGCGAAATAGTATTCGATGAAATTTCAACGTTTTGAATTGTATTTTCACTCACATCGTATTCTCCTGATTTTAACAACGAAATTCCTGAATGGTTGCTTGAAACATTACTTGAGATTTGTATAGGTGATAATTCAGTTCCAATTTTGTTTAGGGTAATTGAATGTAACTTTGTAGTAACCACATCGTCTTTGACCCCACAAAAACTACCATTCCGGCAATTGATTCCAGATAATGTATTTTTTTGAATACTAGTCTCACATGCTGCATAATTTTCAATTCCAATGGTTAAAGCACTAGAATTACTTCCAATTGATGTTGAAAAATTTAAAATATTATTTCCATTTATTGACGCTTTACTACTTCCATTCGAATTTACGATCCCTTTAAGAATAGAAGCACTCGTACCATACACATTTATGTTCGAAATTAAATTATCCGAAATTGCTATTTCTCCAGAAGATTCATTGATAATTCCGTAAAACTTACATTTTCCTACTCCAGTCAAATCGCCTCCTAAAACAATTGAATTTGGAGTTAATACACTACCGATTTTATTCGAAGTGATAGAAACGTTACTCGTATTTGTTGTGTATACTCCTCTAAAAAAATATCCTTTACCAACGGTATTCGAAGTATAAATAGTACCAATTGAATTTTGAGCAATCGTTACATTTCCTTTTGCATTAACCGAAATTGCCTGTATCATGCAACTGTCTTTGTTTGTTGTAATCTTGATCGCATTTGTTGGATTGAGAGTTGTATCACCAAAAACATTTCCACTGATATTTCCAATTTCTACATTGCCGGCGGCGCCATTATTTCCGGTTACATATATCCCGCAGAAGACACCGGGATTTGTAACGTAGGCTCCTGTATTCGAAGTTGTTGAAAAATCAATGTTTTTAATATGATTTCCCTGTAATGAATTCGTTAAGGAATCGTCCACAGTCATATAAATAGGGAAATAATAATTCGAAGAAGCGTTTAGTTTATAAGGATTTCCGGAACAAAATTCCCCTTGACCACCAATGTAATTCTCATTGATTGTGTAAGCGGTTCCTGTCTTTATCAAAAAACCATAATGTGTAGCAGTAGGTGTATATGCAGCTGTCTGAAACAAATGGTTATTCGACAAATTCCAACTTCTTGAATTATTATATAAATATACCGCACTTGTTTGAAAATTAATGAATTTATTTCCTTTCAGTACAATAGATTTGTTTTGTTTTACACTTGATTGTCCATTAGAAAATATAGCATTTTTATATGTGGAGCCTCCAAATTTATTGAACGTACAATTCAAAATAGAATCTCCAATATTTCCTGTTGTTCCGATTCCTGTTGTTCCTGAAAAAACAACTAACCCATCCAAAACACTTGTATTGCCTCCTGATAACGACAAATATTTCAAACAATTATATGACGCATCATTTTTAAATACAACGATAGGTGCATTGGAATTAGAATTTATGATTGACAATTGACTCACATTCCCTATTCCTCCTGGTCGACCATCAACTGTAACTTTATCTCCTTTATTAAATGAAAAAATTCCATTTGAATTACTTCCGCTAATTGTTAGGCTGCTTGCACTTTTTTCCGGACGAATGATCAAATTAAATTTATCCAATGAACAACTCACGGGATCAATTGTGATCGGAAAACTTTCTGAAACAGATGTATAATTCGATTGTAATTCTAATGTTAAATCTAAGGTCATCCCTCCATTACTTATCGCACTTAAAGCAGAAGTAATTGAAGTATAATTGCCTGTTGGACCAATAGTTCTAACTCCCCCTAAATTACACTTATACGTTAAAGGAGTTCGTGTTAAATAACTCCCGACACCGAGGTTTATCCCATTCAAAGCCGTTAAATCGGTGATGCCTTCTCGAATTGCTTTTGGTTGAACCAATGTTCCTAGATTCAATAAATGTGAACCAAGGAGAATAGCTCCAGATTCTTTCCATGTAGCAAGACAAATGTCAGAGCTATCAGCACCATTAGTTCGAGTAAAAGTTCCACTTTCAAAACTCATTCTGAAAGTACCTCCACCTGCACATGTGCTTTTCAAAATCTTTAAAGTCTGACCTGCTTGAAGTAACCGAATCGATTTACTGCCATCTGCAACATTCCAAGTCGTACAACTATCTGAATTAAATAGTGGTTGAATTTCAATCTCTCCACCATTTGAAAGAGGATTCGAAGAATTCAACCTTAAATAGCTCATCTGAGATTCAGATTTCGCAAAAGGAAACAAACCATACCTACCTCCCTGGTCTGAAACATTGGCTGAAGTTGGTATGTAACGAAGAAATGTACCTGTATTTTTAAGACAGTAAAACCCTCCGCTTAACCATTCTAAAACAGAACTTTCAGACTGACCCAATCTTAGCGTGTAACCATTTAAATCATGATATCCCTTTTGAACAATTAACGTATCTGTAACAGAAACATTACTTGACAATTGTACTCCTTTCGAATTATTGAAAATTAATTTACCAACTGTTGAAGTAAAATTAATGTTACCACTAACCTGTGGTGTACTTCCATTGAAAGAATAGATACCTTTTACACTTAAATCTTGTAAATCAGTTTGGATACACCCTTTATTTGGAACAGTTGAAACACCTTCTTCATGACTAGTTACTAACATCCCCCCATCCGCTAATTGGGTTGTTCCAATACCTTTCACATGAAAAGGATGAGGAATTTCTAATGTTCCCCCTTCTTCTATGTAGAATAGGTTTCGAATATAAATAGACGATTCTAATTTTACAAAAGCCCCTTTTTTAACAACATATTTAATCAATTGATCATCAGATGTGTAATTCGATTGTGAAAATATCTGTGCCAAATTACCTTCAAACAATAGTGCGTTTGATGTATTCTGAGAAGAATTTAAAATTCTTCCGGATAGAACTTTTAAATTTCCTTTTAATGCAATTTGCGATACCTTAGAAAAACTTGTGCCAAGATCTAATTCACCCCCATCAATGATTAGATTACCTTCAATTTTTAATGTTAATGTATCATTGGTGGCTGAAGTGTTGTTTAATCGAAATATCCCTCCCTTAATCAGTAAATCTCCATTCAAAATCAAGTTTTTGAAATTTAGAGTCAAGGTACCATTTACTTCTAACTTACTGGAAAATAACCATTCTTTAGATAGCTCAAACGAATGATGTGATTGAATAATAAATACATCCGAAGTATCTGTAAAATTTAATGGATGAGCACCAGTACCATTTGGAAATTCTGTCCAACTACTCAGAACAGTTAAATCTGCTTCTCCAGTCTTTGAATACCAAGTAGTTGCAAATCCTAAGGACGAATAAAAACTACAAAAAATAGCAAAAGCAAAACAGCGCATCGACTACTCAACAAAAAATTACACATTAAGACAAATCAAATTCAATATCAAAAGTTCTCAAAGTCTTAATAAATTCATTGTTTGGATCAATTTTGACACTTTTTGAAGGCATCGCAATCTCAATATTGTCTAGAGGATCAAAAACAACAAATTTCACAGCACATTTACCTTGATTTTCTAAAAAAAGTTTATTCATGTCTGTAATAAAGATTTGATCTAATCTTTTGGTTGAAACACGTATATTTAATTGATTGGCTTTTTTATCACGTAAATCGTACAACAAATCGATGGACGAAATAATAAACTCAGGATCTTTTCTATTTCTTGGTACTTCAAACTTTCCTCGTATCGCAATAAAGGTTCCAGAAACAAAAAATTGTTTGTATTTCAAATAATTCTCCTTGAATAAGAAAAGTTTGAATGAGTCGGTATAATCTTCAATGACCATTGTTCCAAATGGCTCATTTTTTTTGCTGATTCTACTTTCACATTCAGATACCACGGCTGCTAGCAATACTTCTTTATTCAAATGTTGGGCTGGGTTGGACAACATGGCAACGTTACCATTGCAAAATGATTCTATTTCCAACCTGAAATCATCCAATGGATGTCCAGATAAAAAGATACCAACAACTTCCTTTTCTTTGCTCAATTTAAACATTGAAGGCCATTCATCAGATTTTGGAATTTCAGGCTCAGGAATCGAAGTTCCAGATGCTTCTCCAAATAGTGAGGCTTGCATAGAATTTTCACTTTCTTGAAAATTCGCGCCAAATTTAATGGCACTTTCCAAAAAACTTCTCCCAGAGTTATCCTCCTTCATATATTGAGCGCGATGAACAGATTTAAATGAATCAAAACCTCCTGCGTATACTAAACTCTCAAACGCTCTCTTAGTACATACTCTAAGATTGATTCGTTTTGTAACATCAAAAATCGAACTAAACGCACCTTTTTCAGATCGTTCGTGTATAATCGCATCTACTGGTCCACTTCCTAATCCCTTAATTGCTCCCAACCCAAAACGAACTGCTCCTTCTTTATTTACGGTAAATAAATAAGATGATTCATTAATGTCTGGACCTAAAACCTGCACTCCCATTCGCTTGCATTCTTCCATAAAAAAAGAAACTTGCTTAATGTCGTTCATGTTGTTTGAAAGTACAGAAGCCATGTACTCTGCAGGATAATTTGCTTTTAAGTACGCTGTTTGATACGCAATCCAAGCATAACAGGTAGAATGTGATTTATTAAACGCATAGGATGCAAATGCTTCCCAATCTTTCCAAATTTTTTCTAATGCTACTTTATCATGCCCTCTTTCATTTCCTTGTTCAATGAATTGTGGACGCATCTTATCCAATAGGTAAATTTGTTTTTTACCCATTGCTTTTCGAAGTGTATCCGCTTCACCTTTTGAGAAACCCGCTAATTTTTGTGACAACAACATTACCTGCTCTTGATACACTGTAATACCATACGTTTCTTTCAAGTATTCTTCACACGCATCAATGTCATAGGTAATTGGTTCTTCCCCGTGTTTTCTTCGAATAAAGGAAGGAATATATTCTAATGGACCTGGACGGTACAATGCATTCATTGCAATCAAATCTGCAAATACTGTTGGTTTTAACTCTCGCATGTATTTCTGCATCCCTGCAGATTCATACTGGAAAATCCCTACGGTTTCACCTCTTTGGAATAATTCATAGGTTTTTTGATCATCAATTGGGAAATTATCAGGATCCAGTTGTATGCCATGACGTTCATAAACATTTTTTACAGCATACTTAATTAATGTTAATGTCTTTAAACCTAAAAAATCCATTTTCAACAATCCCGCTTCTTCAGCCACGGAATTGTCAAACTGTGTACACCACATGTCAGAATCTTTCGCAGTTGCAACAGGTACAAAATTTGTGATGTCATCTGGCGTAATGATTACACCACACGCATGAATTCCTGTGTTTCTTACAGAACCCTCCAATTGTTTTGCCTGCTGAATCACCTTTGCCGCTAAATCACTACCGATGGAGAGTCTTTTCAGCTCATTCGCTGCTTGTATGCTATCTGCATTATTTTTCAACTTTGAATTAAGTTCAGACTCTTCTAAACTAAATAGTTTTTTCAAAGAAATATCTGGAACTAACTTTGCTAGCTTATCTGCCTCAAATAAGGGCAAATCCAATACCCTAGCAGTATCTCGAATAGACGACTTTGCAGCCATTGTTCCATAAGTAATGATTTGAGCCACCTGATTGGATCCATATTTTTGGATTACCCACTCAATAACACGACCTCTGCCTTCATCGTCAAAATCGATATCAATATCGGGCATCGAAATACGGTCAGGATTCAAAAAACGCTCAAAAAGCAAATCGTACTTAATTGGATCAACATTTGTGATTCCGATACAATATGCTACTGCAGAACCTGCGGCAGATCCCCTTCCAGGACCTACAGAAACCCCCATGTCTCTTGCAGCTTGACAAAAATCTTGAACAATCAAGAAATAACCTGGATACCCTGTCCGTTCGATTGTAGCTAATTCAAAATCTATTCGCTCACGAATTTCATTCGTAATTTCTGCATATCGTTTTTCCGCTCCTTTATAGGTTAAATACCTCAGGTAATTATTTTCCCCCCGTTTTCCTTCGTCCTCTTTGTCATTCGGGTCTTGAAATTCTTCAGGAATATCAAATGCAGGAAGTAACACTTCTCTAGCCAATCCAAAAGGTTCTATTTTAGAAATAATTTGATCAATGGATGCGATTGCTTGCGGTAAATCCACAAACAATTTTTTCATTTCTTCGGCTGATTTGTAATAATATTCTTGATTTTCTAAACCAAATCGAAATCCTCTTCCTCTACCAATTGGGGTAGTTTGCAATTCTCCATCTTTAACACACAATAAAATATCATGCGCAATTGCATCTTCTTTGTTTAAATAATAGGTATTATTAGTGGCAACTAATTTTACATCATGTTTTTCAGAAAAACGAACGAGTGTTTCATTGACACGATTTTCATTTTCTTGTCCGTGACGCATGATTTCTAAATAGAAATCTTGACCAAATAAATTTTTCCACCAAACTAATGCTTCTTCTGCTTGATTTTCACCCACATTCAAAATCAAGGAAGGTATTTCTCCCGATAAATTACCTGATAAAACGATAATGTCTTCTGAATATTTTTCAACCAAGGTTTTATCGATTCTAGGTACATAATAAAATCCTTCTGTAAATGCAATCGAAGAAAGTTTAATTAGATTTTGATACCCTTTTTTATTTTTAGCAATGAATACTACTTGATAACCATTGTCTTTTTGGGATTTATCTAAATGATTGGAACATACATAAAATGTACACCCTATAATCGGTAAAATTTCATTCTTTTCAAATAACTCTCCTTTTTCTTCTGCCTCTTTCCGTTCTTCTTTAATTTTCTTGTTGAACCCATTGATTGCTTTTTCAAAATGAAATGCAGCCATCATATTTCCCAAATCTGTTAATGCAACTGCTTTTAATCCCAAATCTGCAGTTTTCTGTACCAGCGCAGAAATTGAAATGGTCGATTGTAAAATGGAAAATTGAGAATGAGTATGTAAATGAACAAAATTTAAATCTTTTAACGCTTCTAGATCAATTACTTTGTTCTCTATGTTTGAACTTGAAGTTTGATTTTTAAGTGCTAAACTCGCTTCCTTAAGATTTATGTGCTTCAAACCAATCGGTAAGATTGAGCTTGGATTGATTAATTTAAAGTTTGTAAAATAATCTGTTTCAACCTTTAATTCTTCACGCGTAAATTCTTCTCTTCGAATTAATTCAAAAAAACAACGTGTTGTTGCCTCGACATCCGCCGTCGCATTGTGTGCCTCCGAAAAAGGTACATCAAATAGAAACTGATGCAATTCAGAAAGAGAAGGCCATTTAAACTTCCCTCCTCTACCACCTGGTAAACGACACAAATTTGCCGTTTGTTCGGTCATTGTGTCTAATAAAGAAATGGTTTGGAGTTGATTTTCAATCCCCAAACGATGGAATTCACAACCTACTACATTTCTATCAAATTTTAAATTATGACCTACAACAAATTTTGATTGATTCAATACTTCGTTGAATTCCAATAATATTTCCGTCAAATCATGTCCTTCGTTGACTGCAAGTTGAGTGGAAATACCATGCACTTTTTCGGCATCATATGGAATATCAAAACCTTCAGGCCGAATAATGTAATCTTTTGCATCAATCAATCGCCCCATGTCGTCATGTACTTGCCATGCAATCTGTACTACCCTAGGCCAATTATCTGTGTCGGTATAAGGTAAATTCCAATTTTTCGGAAAACCAGTAGTTTCGGTATCAAATATGACAAACATCTTTTAGCTAAAATTTAATCGACAAGTTCTAAAAATCCTGTCTCTGGTTTTTCTCCTGTTCCTTTATCTATTAGGAAATAATAAGTTCCTGATGGAAGTGTTCCTTCGCCTAAACTATTGTCCACATTTGGTTTTCCATCCCAATCGTCTTCATATGGAACTCCACTTTTGTAAACTAATGATCCCCATCTATTAAAGATACTTACTTGAACCTTTGGATATTTGAGGTAATAATTTATTGCCCAAGTTTGGTTCTTATTTCCAGATTTCGGGGTTACAATTTGTGGCACTAAAGAAAATTCACATTCAATTTTATAATTTCTACTTACTTCACATCCTGCTTCATCTTTTGCCTTAATTATATATTCTCCTTCCCCTAAATTTTTAATTAATGAATCATTTGAAAAAAATTTGTTGACTCGAATTAGACCATTGATATGAATTTTTTCCTATTCCGTTTGTAGCGAATAGGTCTATCGTTCCAGTAGTTAAACCACATTTTGTGTTTTCAACCTTTGTCTCTACCAACTCAAGAGCAGATGTCTTAATTTGAAGCTGCATAGGAACACTTTCACACTTCCCTAATTCAGTATATACATAATACAAAGTTTGTGTTGGTAGGGTTAACTTCAACGATGTATTTAATACTTTAGCCGTTGTGTTTAAGCCAGGATCTTTATCGTACCATTTAATCGTGTAACCTGTTGGAAGTGCTAATGTATTTAATTCAGAAATAGTAGTGTTTTTACATACTTCATTTTTCATACTTAAATCTATTCTTTCAGTTACTAGTGGTTTACTCGCAATTGTTATTGTGGTGTCTCTTTGACAATTGTCTTTTGAAAGAACTGTTATTTTATTTACTCCCTCAAGACCTGAGAAAATTGTATCCCTTGTTGTTGCAACATTATTATTATTCAAATAATAAGTGTAATCAAGACCCTTAGGAGATCTAATTATTACAGATCCTTTAGCAACTTTACATGTTGGATTAATTTTCTGAATAGACCATTTACCCGGGATGTCCTTTGAAGGGTTTATAACTAAATCTACCGTATCACTTGAACAACCATCAGAATTAATAACATATGCTTCATACAATTGATTAGCTGAAAGATTTGTTATTTTATTAGATGTAAATACCGCTGTAGGTTGTGTACCTAATAATTTTATCTGATAATTTCCTGAAGGTTGAATTGCCACAGCTGTTATCTCACCATTATTTTTAGTACAAGTAGGCTGATGCGTAACACTTGCAGTTAACTTAATTTCTTGGGGTTCTGAAATAGATATAGTCTCTCTTTGTTGACAACCGTATGAATCTTTCACATTAATTGTATAATTACCAGACTTTAAGTTAGTTTGATTTTTATTGTTTTTTACAGATGGGTTGATATTTATCCATTCGAAAGAATATGGAACTGTTCCTCCAGTTACATTGATGTTTATTAACCCATCAAACTTACCAAAACAAGAAACATTAATCTTATCAAAACCAATTGAAATCGGAGCAACAGGTTCTGTAATTAATAGATTGTTGATTAACTTAGACTCACAACCATTACGATCTTTTACTTTTACTGAAATTGGATTTGGACTTGCAAAAAGATTTATTTGTTTATCAAACTGATCATTAATAATTAATCCAGGTCCTGACCAGATATATTTATAAGGTGCTGTTCCGTTTTCTGTTTGAATTTCTATAGAACCACTACTTTCTCCCCAACACTTAACATTAGTTATAATTGGAGTAATTTTTATTTCTTTTGGTTCAGCACTAATGACTGCATTAGCCGATGCAGTACATCCATTTGCATCGGTTACGGTATAGCTATACGATCCTTCTGATAGATTGGTGGTTGCATCTCCTGCATATACCACTGGAGCTTCTCCAGTTGTCGATAAAGAAACACTTCCTTTGCCGCCATTACATACAATCTGTGTTGGTGTAGCAGTCAATCTGATCGCTGCCGGTTCAGAAGTAATGGCAACACTAGAAGTTGCAGTACATCCATTTGCATCTGTTACTGTATAATTATAAGTTCCTTGTGATAGATTGGTTGTTGAAGCACCTCCATAAATAAATGGCGCAGTACCTGAAGAAGATAAAGAAACACTTCCTTTGCCACCATTACATACTATTTGTGTTGGGGTTGCTGTTAAGGTGATTGCGGCTGGTTGCGTGTTTACAACAATGTTTGAACTTGCACTTGATGTACAGCCATCTGCATTGTCAACTGTAAAGGTATATGTTCCTGCATTGGCCGTTACAAGTCCTGTTGCAGACA
>Ga0247722_10000780_pt1 | contig 18471 bp, 15 predicted proteins | sample MSEWelMarce3H_FC_FD_189094 | JGI IMG/M metagenome (GOLD analysis project Ga0247722, IMG submission 189094) | Subsurface sediment microbial communities from gas well in West Virginia, United States - MSEEL Well Study Marcellus 3H_FC | ecosystem: Environmental > Terrestrial > Deep subsurface >... | reverse complement strand
GTAGTGATGTTTTGATTGCTGTCGGAATGCGATTTGATGATAGGGTTACGGGTCGTTTAGACAAATATGCCAAACAGGCCAAAATTATTCATCTTGATATCGACCCAGCAGAAATAGATAAAAACGTTCCAACTACAGTGCCTGTTTGGGGAAATTGCAAACAAACGCTTCCTCTTTTAACCGAATTAGTTCAGACAAATGATCATTCTAATTGGATGGAGCAATTTCAAATTAAATATCAAAAAGAAAAAGAAGTTTTAATTGACAAAGAATTGCATCCAACCGAAGGCGGACTTACCATGGGGGAAGTAATTCAAGAGCTTAACGAACTAACAAATGGCGATGCCGTTATTGTTACCGATGTAGGACAACACCAAATGGTAGCTTGTAGATATGCTAAACAAAATCTGTCCAGAAGTAACATAACCAGCGGTGGATTGGGCACAATGGGTTATGCGCTTCCTGCTGCTATTGGCGCCAAATTTGGAGCTCCAGACCGTCAAGTGGTTGCCATTATGGGCGACGGAGGTGCTCAAATGAACATTCAAGAGTTGGGTACCATTATGCAATTTCAGCCCAACGTAAAAATATTAATTCTAAACAATTCATTCCTCGGAATGGTGCGTCAATGGCAAGAATTATTTCATGAAAAACGCTATTCGTTTACCGATATTCAAAGCCCAAATTTTGTACAAGTGGCAAAAGGTTACAATATTGACGGACAACAAATTAGCAAAAGAGATGAATTGAAAAGTGCTTTACAGCAAATGTTGAGCCACCCCTCTTCTTATTTGTTAGAAGTAGCTGTTATTCATGAAGATAACGTGTTTCCGATGGTGCCGCAAGGAAAAGGAGTTGCCGAAATTGTATTAACCAAAGAAGAAATTTAATCCCAAAAGTATGAACCAACAAGAATATACACTGACCATTTATACTGAAAATCAGGTAGGGTTAATCAACAAAATCGCCATTATGTTTTCTAGAAGAAAAATAAATCTAGAAAGTTTAAATACTTCACCAAGTGAAATTCCAAACATTTTCCGATTTACTTTGGTTGTCAAAGAATCTGAAACAGTGGTAAAAAACTTGGTGCGTCAACTCGAAAAAATAGTTGATGTTTTTAAAGTTTTTTATAATACCAATGACGAAATCGTTTGGCAACTAATGGCACTTTACAAAGTTCCCACAGAAACCATTATGAAAGACGTTAAAGTAGAACGTTTGCTAAGACAATATGGAGCAAGCGCTGTTGTTATCAGAAAAGACTACACCGTTTTTGAAACCACAGGACAAGAGGAGGAAATCAATAATTTGCTCAACGAATTGCATAAATATGGTTTGATAGAATTTGTGAGAAGCTCCAGAATTGCCATCATAAAATCGAGCGAAGGTATTCACAATCAAGTACTTCAGATGGAGAAAAACGACCCAACGAAATTACCTATCAACAACGAATATCTGAATCATAAAAGTATGATTTTCGAAATGTAATTCATTCAAATTTTAAATAAAAAAATAAATACGAACAGCTTAAAGCCTATCGCTTAAAGCAAAAAAAATAAAAAAATGTCAAATTATTTCAACGCACTTCCGCATCGATTAAAAGTTCAAGAATTAGGAAAATGTGACTTCATGGAAAGCTCTGAATTTGCAAATGGAGTTCAGAAATTACAAGGTAAAAAAATAGTAATTATCGGTTGTGGCGCACAAGGTTTGGCTCAAGGCCAAAATTTACGCGACAGCGGACTCCAAGTTGCTTATGCGCTTCGAAAAGAGGCAATTGAAAACAAAAGAGCATCGTTTGTTAACGCAACCGAAAACGGATTTGAAGTAGGTACTTTTGAAGAAATTGTTCCAACTGCCGATTTAGTTTCCAATTTAGCCCCAGACAAGCAACACACGTCGGTTGTAAATGCCGTGCTTCCGTTGATGAAACAAGGTGCTTGTTTGTCTTATTCGCACGGATTTAATATTGTTGAAGAAGGAATTCAAATCCGTAAAGATATTACGGTGGTTATGATTGCTCCTAAATCGCCAGCATCTGAAGTACGTGCCGAATATTTAAGAAATTTTGGAGTGCCAACTTTAATTGCTGTTCACTCTGATAACGACCCAAATGGCGAAGGACTAGAAATAGCCAAAGCCTATTGTGTAGGCACAGGCGGACACAGAGCTGGCGTGCTTTTGTCATCGTTTGTAGCTGAGGTAAAATCAGATCTTATGGGCGAGCAAACCATTCTTTGCGGATTGCTTCAAACAGGTTCTATTTTGAGTTTTAATAAAATGATTGAAAAAGGAATCGACCCAGGATATGCTTCAAAACTAGTACAATATGGTTGGGAAGTAATTACCGAAGCCCTAAAAATTGGTGGAATCACCAACATGATGGATCGACTTTCAAATCCTGCAAAAATGGAAGCTTTTAAATTGGCTGACGAACTAAAAACCATCATGACGCCTTTGTTTAACAAACACATGGACGATATTCTTTCTGGACATTTCTCTCAAACTATGATGCAAGATTGGGCGCAAGGCGACAAAAATTTACTCTCTTGGCGAGAAGAAACAGGCAAAACCGATTTCGAAAAAACACCGGCAGGAGCTGTAGAAATTTCTGAACAAGAGTATTTTGATAATGCTACCTTGATGGTCGCTTTTGTAAAATCGGGTGTTGAGTTGGCTTATGAAACCATGACTTTTGCAGGAATCAAAAACGAATCGGCTTATTACGAATCATTGCACGAAGCTCCGCTTATTGCAAATACCATTGCACGTAAAAAATTATTCGAAATGAATCGTGTTATTTCCGACACGGCAGAGTACGGTTGTTACTTATTTAACCATGCGTGCAAACCACTTTTGGCCGATTTTATGAGTAACGTTTCAACCGATATCATTGGCGAAAACTTCAATAAAAAGCAACATACCGTCGATAATTTCGAACTAGTAAAAGTAAACGCTGCCATCAGAAACCATTCTATCGAAATTTGCGGGGCAGAACTTCGTGAAGCCATGACGGCAATGAAAAAAATTGTGGAATAAGGGAGATGGAAGTTGGGAGATGGGAGATGGAAGTTGGGAGATGGAAGTTGGGAGATGGAAGTTGGAAGATGGAAGTTGGGAGATGCAAGCAAGAGATTTAACTCGCAACTTAATTTTCTTAATTTCTTAATGTTTAAAAAACAATAATTTTCAAACAAAATAGCTCCATTTTCTTTAAGATTTAAAAAAAAAATAAAAATGAATTTACTTAACGAAATAGTACAAGCCAAAAAGCAACTCAAAGGAGTCATTATCGAGACTCCTTTGGTTGAAAACGCTAATTTATCAGATGAATTTTCGGCTACCATTTTGTTAAAAAGGGAAGATTTACAAGTCGTTCGTTCCTACAAAATAAGAGGTGCCTACAACAAAATGAGCTCTCTTTCTGCCGAAGAAAAGACCAGAGGAGTTGTCTGCGCAAGTGCCGGAAACCACGCGCAAGGTGTTGCCTTGTCGTGTAAAATTCTACAAATTCATGGCAAAATTTACATGCCCAAAACCACTCCAAAGCAAAAAGTAAAGCAAGTACAACTCTTCGGAAAATCGTTTGTAGAAATCGTCCTCACTGGCGACGCTTTTGACGATGCGTATGCCAGCGCAGTCACAGATTGCACCCTCAACAACAAGGTTTTTATACACCCCTTCAACGATTTCAAAGTCATTGCAGGGCAAGGCACCATAGGTCTCGAAATTCTGGAAGCCGCAACAACCCCCATCGATTACCTTTTTGTACCCATTGGCGGCGGTGGCTTGGCAGCAGGTTTGTCAACCGTTTTTAAAGAGCACAGCCCCAATACCAAAATCATTGGTGTAGAACCTTTGGGCGCACCCTCCATGAAAACCGCCATCCAAAACAACGCTACTACACCGCTAGCAACCATCGACAAGTTTGTGGACGGCGCCGCGGTTAAGCAAGTGGGCGAAAACACATTTGCCATTTGCAAAGACAGCCTCTCCGACGTTATCCTAGTGCCCGAAGGCAAAGTCTGCACCACCATCCTCCGTTTGTACAACGAAGAAGCCATGGTAGTAGAGCCCGCAGGCGCACTCACCATTGCAGCTTTAGATTTTTACAAAGACCAAATAAAAGGCAAAAACGTTGTTTGCATCGTTAGCGGCAGCAACAACGACATTGAACGCACCGCCGAAATCAAAGAGCGTTCCTTACTATATGAAGGTTTAATGCACTATTTCATGATTCAATTTCCGCAGCGACCAGGCGCATTAAAAGAATTTGTCAACCACATTTTGGGCGACGAAGACGACATCACCTACTTTCAATTTGCCAAAAAAAACAGCCGCGAAGTTGGCCCCGTAGTAGTAGGCCTCGAGCTAAAACACCCCCAAGACCTCCAACCCATCAAACAAAAAATGGAACAAAAAGGCTTTCAGTACCAGTACCTTAACGATAATGCCGATTTGTTTGCGCAGATAATTGGGTAAGACAATTACAATGACAAAAATCAATTACAATAACAACAATAACAATTTCAAAATTTACAATTAATTTGTAGCAGAAAACCCCGTTTTTTCAAGACATTTTGTCCTGCTTTCGCCTTTATCTTGCTCGCCCTTCGGGACTTCGCAAGGATATCGGCTCTATCAGGGCTAAATATGACAAGTAGTTTTTCATAAGATGTTTTGTTGAAAGGCAATAGGCAATAGGCATTAGGCAGTAAGATTAATCATCGTTAAATAGGTAAAGTGTTTTTTTAGAAGGCATATTGTAAGTTCCGTGTAGTAAAAATTCTACATGAAAATTATTTTGTAAATACTTATTTTTGAAGAATAAAAGAAACTGGATTAATGTGACCTTCGGCAACCTTGCCAAAAGGACATAAAAGATGCATTAAAGTTTTTTAGAAAAATAGTTAATAGTTATCCACAGAAATTGTACTATAAAACTTGATCAAAATATAATTAAAAAAAAACAGAACCTTATGAAAAAATTATTATTATTAACAGTACTAGCTTTTGGCTTATTTTCTTGCTCAAATTCAGGAGATACTTCTGGAAATTCTAACAATGACCTCGGTCAAGTAACATTTACATACAACGGTGAAACAATTAGTTATAGTGGCGAAAACAATCCAAACATACCTGAAACTTTAAATGTTTACTCTTCTACTCTTCAATGTTATAGGTTAAATCCAAACTCAGCTCAATATTTATATTTAGATTCAGGAACTGTAAAAGGCGCACATTTTTTATCTATTATTATTTATCCATCTAACAATCAAAAAAATTTAGTTTATGCTAAAAATAGTGTTACTAAAGTTCAGGCTATAAGTTTTCAAAATAGCAACCCAAATAATCTAACAATTACAATAACAGAGGAAACATCTACTTATATTTCGGGTACGTTTTCATCAAATGATATAAACGGTACTTTTACCAAAATACCCAAAAAAGTTTAATTCACCCCAGCTCAGCGAAGTTTTCCCTATAAAATGCTTCACAAACGTCTTCCGCCTTTGCGGAATTTCTCTTGTTTTGATGCGGTTTTTAGGAGTAAAATAATTAAGTAAGTTTTGGTATATGATTTTTTTCAAGGAGTTCAAAGTCGGTAGGATTTGTTAAGTTTATAAAAAAAAAACAACCAGTTGCTTTTTCGACATCTAAAACCCCAGAAAAATATAGTCCAAAAACAATAAAAGGTAATAGTTCTGTATTTTAAACAGGAAATTGCAAATTTGCAATACGTGCACACATAGAGAATAAATGTAAAATCGAAAATTGAACAAAAATATATAACAGAATTAAAACAAAACTTATGAAAAAATTTATCCTTATTGCTTTATTAGCATTAAACTTTCAAGTAAAGGCACAAAATTATAAAGTAAAACCAGAAGGTTTAAGAGATGCAATTGACAGCACGAAAACCTATGTTGTTTTGCCAATAGAAAATAAAACTGCCAAAGCGTTATATGAAGAAACATTAAAATATATCAACAAAAATTATAAAAACGCTGAAGAAGTAATTAAAGGAAAAATTGAAAATGAATATTTAAAATTCGTAAGTTATGATCCGAAGTTCACTGAATTAAAAGTTGGATATAACAAAATTCCGTGGAATATTAAATATACAGTGGAATTAAACTTTAAAGACGGAAAAGTAAAATATGAGGTTATCGAAATTGAGATCAAAAATGAAGGGGATTATACTTTAGCATTTCAAGGAAGCGGAATGTCATTTTATATTTATAAGAAAAATGGAGAATTAAAAATGCCTGATGCAAAAACCAATATTGAAGAATACTTTAATAATAGAATCAAGTCATTATCTGAGTTTTTACAAGGAAAAACTTCGGAAGATAAATGGTGAAAAATGTACATCCACTAATTAGTTGGTGGCAATAATACCTGAAAACAACATAACCAACTCAGCGAAGTTTTTCCTATGAAATGCTCCGCAAATGTCTCCCTACTTTGCGGAATTTCTCTTGTTTTGATCCGGTTTTTAGGAGTAGAAAAACAACCCATGTTTACTTATTTTTCTTTGTAAGAATATAAGGTTTTTTACACTTTGACGTTATATAACCTAATCACACCATAACCTTAAAACAGAACCTATGAAAAAGTTACTTGGACTATTCGCTTTTATAATCTTGACATCTTTTACAATTATTGAAAATACGAGAGTGCTTCAAAATGGACATTATTTGGTAGAATTAGACAAAGAATATAAAGACCTTGGTTTAAATGATTTTGATTTTACTTTGGAAAATGAAAAAATTATCATGAAATTAGGGGATACATATGAAACTCTTGAAATTAAATGGATTGACGAAAACACTTTTATTGTTAAAGGTTATACCGAACCGTTGCATCCAACAGAAGCTGAGAAAGAGATTCTTAAAGGCACAAAAATCTATTTCAGAATAACAAAACAAGAAAAAAACGAATACTTTTTTAAATTAGAAGATGAGTTTGATAAATATCCTGTTTTTACTGGGAAGTTTGTAAAAACAGAATAAATTAACTTGCATAACATTGTGTTCAGTTGGCTAATTTTATTTCTAATTACATTTACGGGTTTTATTGCATTTTGACAAAAAAACAATTTAGTTAAATGCACTACTTTTTTGTCGCAAATTTTTACTATTTTTGCGAGAAATAATAAACCATATAATCATGCAAAGCACTGATGATAAAGTAATTGCTAAAATAAAAAAAGCCAGGAGGGGTTCGCTATTTTTTACTGAGGATTTTTTGGCTTTTGGCACTTCTAAAACAATAGCCAAAGCATTAGAAAGATTAGTTGGTAAACAAGAAATTACTAGAGTGGCACGTGGTATTTATGCTCGTTTACAAACACATCCCGAATTAGGGGTACTCTATCCATCTACTGAAGCTATGGCACAAGCTATTGCAAAAAGAGACAAAGCACGCATTATACCTACAGGAAGTATGGCACTTAATGCACTAGGTCTTTCTACTCAAGTACCTATGAACGTGGTATATCTTACTGATGGTGCTGCACGAAAAATCACAATCGGTAAACGAAAAATAGTATTTAAAAAAACGTCAACCAAAAGCTTAGCCACAATTGGTAAAATCAGTGGCTTAGTTATCCAAGCAGCAAAAGAAATTGGTAAGGACAAACTGTATGAACATGAAATAGAAAACTTAATCAAACAACTTAAAAAAGAACAGCCATACCGTTTAGAGCACGACATCAAATTGGCGCCAGAATGGATACGAATAATAATGCGACAAGCACAAACTACAATATAGAATGAGTAATTGGCTAACAACTCCAGATAATACAAAAGTAAACGCCTACACTCAAATTAGCGAAAAAACAGGAATGGCTGTTGCTGCCGTTGAAAAAGATTGGTGGGTAGTCTAAGTATTAGCTACTATTTTTGAAATGAGTATAGGGAAACATTTAGTATTTAAAGGCGGAACATCATTAAGTAAATCCTGGAATCTAATAAGTCGTTTTTCCGAAGATATAGATTTAGCAATTGATCCAAAATTTCTAGGTTTTGACGGAGAATTAAAAAAGAAAGAAATTACAGCTTTAAGAAAAGCTGCCAATCAATACATATCAAATGCCTTCTATCCAGAACTGAAACAAAGAATGGCAGAAAAAGGATTTACAAATGTGACTTGGGAAATAATAAACACTCAAGAATCTGACCAAGATCCAAAAATAGTGCTACTATATTACCCAAACGTAATAGAATCAGTAGGATATATACAACCTAAAGTTCAAATTGAAATTGGTTGCCGTTCGTTAAGAGAACCCTTAAAAATTGTAGATTGTAGTTCGCTAATTGACGAATATTATCCACAAGCAAGTTTTGCAATGCCAGCAATAAAAGTTCCAACAGTAGTACCAGAAAGAACATTTTTGGAGAAAATAATGCTTTTGCATGAAGAATTTAGTAAACCATCACAAGCAATACGGGTGGAAAGATTGAGCAGACATTTGTACGATGTGTACCAACTCTCAAAAACCGAAACAAAACAAAACGCACTAAACGACGCCGATTTATACGAAACGATAGTCAAACACAGATTCAATTTTACTCGAATTAGCAACGTAAATTACAACCTACATCAGCCACAAACAATTAATCCAATTCCACCAAAAGAAGTAATTAAAGCTTGGGAAGCAGATTATAACACCATGCTTTTAGAAATGATTTACGGTGATGCACCAACATTTGAAGAATTAATTCAAGAACTAATACTATTAAGAACGGAAATCAATAATTTAAATTGGCAAATGCAAACAGAATTTAGTTTGCCAGTTTAAGTTCAGTATGTGACTAAAATATTTTCTTCATCGGTTATGAAGAGGAAGTTTTATATTTTAGATAAAACATCTTTCCTCTTTATTGATTAAAACACATCATTTAGGTGTCAAAATAGTAAAAATGTATTTTTTAATTGAACAAGAATAAATTTACATAAACTCATTTTCTAATTATCTTATTTCAACTGAAAAACCACCTTTCATTTGCACCCACGATTTGGCTTACTGCCTATTGCCTACTGCCTATTGCCTTTCAAAAAAATTTCATCTGAAAAACTACTTTTCAAGCTTAGCCCTGATGGAGCCGATATCCTCCCGTCCCGAAGCGTCGGGACCGTAGGGCAAGGGAGATAAAATGTCCCGACGCTTCGGGACAGGACAAGTTGTCTTGAAAAACGGAGTTTGGTGCTTCTTAAAAAAAGAGGGAAATGTTTTTTTAAAACGGTACGTCGCTGTCGTCGTTGGTAGTGTAATTGTTGTTGGGTTTGTTGCCAAAGGCTTCGTTGGCCGAGGGAAGGTTTTTGGTTAAAAAAGCGGCTTCGTCGGTGTTCATTTTGGAGGGCAAATCGCCGTAACCGTTTGAGTAGTCCTCTAAATTGTCAAATTTCCCTAAGTTTCCAATGAATTTTAGGCGGATGTTTTCAAGGCTTCCGTTTCGGTGTTTGGCAATGATAAATTCGCCTTGGTCTTTGGTTGGTCCTTGTTCGTCGTCGTCCCATTCGTCAATTTTGTAGTACTCAGGACGGTAAATAAAGGACACAATGTCGGCATCTTGCTCAATCGCTCCCGATTCACGGAGGTCGGACAGAAGCGGTCGTTTGCTGGAGCCACGGGTTTCAACAGCACGCGATAGTTGCGATAGTGCAATTACGGGTACTTCAAGTTCTTTGGCAAGTGCTTTTAGGTTTCGGGATATGGTTGAAATTTCTTGCTCTCGGTTACCGCCGCCTTTTCCGTTTCCGCCTGCTGTCATTAATTGAAGGTAGTCCACAATGATGAGTTTTATGCCGTTTTGAGAGGCGAGTCGGCGGGCTTTGGCACGTAGGTCAAAGATGGAAAGTGAGGGAGTATCGTCAATGTATAATGGCGCTTTTTCAAGGTCTTTTACTTTAACAGATAGTTGTTCCCACTCGTGTTTTTCCAGTTTACCGGTTCTTAATTTTTCTGATGAAAGTCCTGTTTCGGATGAAATTAAACGAGTAATTAGCTGTACAGAGGACATCTCTAATGAAAATAGGGCAACGGGATGACCAAAATCTATAGCAACATTACGCGCCATTGAAAGTACAAATGCTGTTTTACCCATACCCGGACGGGCTGCAATGATAATTAAATCAGACGGTTGCCAACCAGAGGTAACTTTGTCAAGTTTTTCAAAACCAGTAGCTACACCGCTTAGTCCTTCTTTGTTTGCAATTTCTTCAATTCGTTTTTTGGCTTGGTTTACAAGGCTTTGAGCTGTTTCTGAGCTTCGTTTGATGTTTCCTTGTGTTACTTCGTACAGTTTGGATTCGGCTTTGTCAAGCAGGTCAAATACATCTGTGGTTTCATCGTAGGAATCTTCAATTATTTCAGATGAAATTCGGATTAGGCTTCGCTGAATGAATTTTTGAAGGATAATTCGTGAGTGAAATTCGATATGTGCTGATGAGGAAATGTTTTGTGTAAGTTGGATTAAATAAAAATCGCCTCCAGCTAAATCAAGTTTTGCATTTTTCTTTAATTGCGCAGAAACTGTTAACAAGTCAATGGGTTGAGAATCTGTGAATAACTGAAAAATAGCTTCGAAAATATGTTTGTGAGCGTCTTTGTAAAACGCATCCGATTGCAGGATGTCAATTACTTCGTCAACTCCTTTTTTATCAATCATCATGGCACCAAGTACTGCCTCCTCAAGGTCGAGTGCCTGTGGGGGTAGTTTACCTTTTTCAAGGTTTATTATGGTGTTTTTCTCGGTATATTTTGGTTTTGTGCTTACTTGATTTTCCATAAAGCAAAAATAGTTTTTTTTAGGTTTGGAGCTACGATTAGTTATACCACAACACTGTTAATAAGTGATTGTTTTTTGTTGATAACACAAAAAAATCCGTCTTAAAAAACTCAAGACGGATGCTTTATAATTGATTTATTGAAGTTTATTCTTTAAACTCTCCCATTTTGCTATACTTATCCATTCGTTGACTTATCAAATCTTTTGTTGATAAATCTTTTAGTTCATTGAATGCTTTTGTGATGTATTGTTCCACGGTTTTAAAAGTAGTTTCTCTATCATAATGAGCGCCTCCAAGGGGTTCCGGAATAATATCGTCAACTAATTTTTGTTTTTTCATGTCGGCAGATGTTAATTTTAAAGCCTCAGCTGCTTGCTCTTTGTACTCCCAGCTTTTCCATAAAATGGATGAGCAAGATTCTGGTGAAATTACGGAATACCAAGTGTTTTCCATCATTAAAACGCGGTCGCCAACTCCGATTCCGAGTGCACCACCCGAGGCACCTTCGCCAACAATTACGCAAATAATTGGAACTTTTAATCGTACCATTTCCAGAATGTTTCGGGCAATTGCTTCACCTTGTCCGCGTTCTTCGGCTTCAAGTCCTGGGTAGGCTCCTGGAGTGTCGATAAGGGTAACTACAGGGATATTGAATTTTTCGGCCATTTTCATTAGTCGAAGTGCTTTTCTGTACCCTTCAGGGTTTGCCATTCCGAAATTTCTGTATTGACGGGTTTTGGTATTGTATCCTTTTTGTTGACCAACTATCATGAATGATTGTCCGCCAATTTTTCCTAGTCCGCCAATCATTGCTTTGTCGTCTTTGAAGTTTCTGTCGCCAAAAAGTTCCAACCATGAATCGCCACATAGTGCGTGCACATGATCCATTGTATAGGGACGATTAGGATGACGTGAGAGCTGAACTCGTTGCCAAGCAGTAAGATTTTTGTATATCTTACGTTTTGTTTCGTCTAATTTTTTCTCAATTTGTTTGCATGTATTGGTTACATCAACTTCTGATTCTAAACCAATTACTTCACATTTGTCAAGTTGGTCTTCTAGTTCTTTGATGGGAAGCTCAAAATCTAAATATTCCATAGTATTTGTGCGTTTTAGTTTAATTTTTGGATGACAAAGATAAAATATTAAATCTTTTGTAAAAGTAATTTTATAAAATCTTTTGTAATACAGTCAAACATAAAATAAAAAAGCTCAATATTCTTTTGGTTTTGGCTGACTAATTAAAAAAAAATGTTTAAAATTTTATCGGACAAGAATGATTTTTTTCAAAAAATTGAATTTGGTTTATTAACGTAGTATTTCAATTTAACGAATTTGTGTTTGTGTTAGGGATTGAAGTGGAAAGCCCACAGCAACCTGAAGCCCCGAAGCGTCGGGGCGGAAGGTTGCGAGGACTTGGAACGGAAAGCCCGACTTTTTAAAACCAGAAATGTGGTGAGGCACGAACGCATTTCTGGTTTTAAAAAGGAACACCCAACTAAAAAAATGAAAAATCTGTGTTAATTTGGGTTAAATTTATGTTGTAACTAATTTCAAATTGTGTATTTGACTTATATTTGCCAACTGAAAACGATGATATGAAATTTGAATTAGTAAATAATGATCCGCTTACAAAGGCTAGAGCTGGAAAAATCACTACTGACCATGGGGTGATTGAAACGCCTATTTTTATGCCTGTTGGAACAGTTGCCTCTGTGAAAGGAGTGCACCAACGCGAATTGAAAGAAGAAATTAATCCCGATATAATTTTAGGAAATACCTATCATTTGTACCTTCGGCCGCAAATGGAAATATTGGAACAAGCAGGCGGATTGCACAAATTTATGAATTGGGATCGTAACATTTTGACCGATTCTGGTGGATATCAAGTGTATTCACTCTCTGCAAATAGAAAAATTAAGGAGGAAGGGGTAAAATTCAAATCGCACATTGATGGGTCGTATCATTTTTTTACACCCGAAAATGTGATGGAAATTCAGCGCACCATTGGAGCTGATATCATCATGGCGTTTGATGAGTGTACGCCGTATCCTTGTGATTACCATTATGCCAAACGTTCCATGAAAATGACACACCGTTGGCTGGACAGATGTATTAATCATTTGGAGAAAGTGCCTGTTAAATATGGTTATGACCAAACTTTTTTTCCAATAGTACAGGGGAGTACGTACAAAGATTTGCGAATGCAATCGGCTGAATATATTGCCAACTCTAACCAACAAGGAAACGCAATTGGGGGCTTATCGGTTGGTGAACCTGCTGAGGAAATGTATGCCATGACGGATGTGGTATGTTCTATTTTGCCCGAAGACAAACCAAGGTATTTGATGGGGGTTGGAACTCCAATTAATATACTGGAAAACATTGCGTTAGGTGTTGATATGTTTGACTGTGTAATGCCTACCCGAAATGCCCGAAATGGGATGTTGTTTACGGCTAACGGTACTATTAATATTAAAAATAAAAAATGGGAAGCCGATTTTTCGCCAGTGGACGAAATGGGAATTACCTTTGTGGACAGAGAATATTCTAAAGCTTATTTGCGCCATCTTTTTGCTGCCAATGAGTATTTAGGAAAACAAATTGCAACTATTCATAATCTAGGTTTTTATATGTGGTTGGTGCGCGAAGCTCGTAAACATATTATTGCAGGCGACTTTAGAACTTGGAAAGAAATGATGGTAAAAAATATGAGCCAACGATTATAAATATAGAGGTATGTTAAGTATAATAGACAAATACATTTTAAAACGCTATTTATCAACTTTCGCAGTAATGCTGTTAATGTTTATCCCCATCGGGATAGTAATTGACGTATCTGAAAAAGTAAATAAAATGATTGAAAACAATGTGCCTATTAAGGCAATTGCATTCTATTATATTGATTTTACTATCTATTTTGCTAACTTATTATTTCCAATATTCCTTTTTTTATCTATTATTTGGTTTACGTCTAAACTGGCTAATAATACTGAAATTATTGCCATACTTAGTTCCGGAATTTCTTTTACTCGATTTTTACGACCTTATATTATTGGCGCAACAATAGTTTCTATTTTTGCCTTATTAATGGGATTTTTTTTAGTGCCTAAAGCTAGTGACGGCTTCAAAAATTTTAGGTACATGTACTTAATTGGTAACGGACAAAATGAAATGCGCGAAAATGCAAATGTATTGCGTCAAATCAGTAAAGACGAATACATCTACGTAAGTTCTTTTAACAACGATGCCCAAACAGCATTTGATTTTTCAATGGAAAAATTTGAAGAAAATAAATTAAAATACAAAGTCACTGCCAACCGAATTAAATGGAACGAAGCCGACAGCACCTACACACTTTTTAATTACCAAAAACGAAAAATTGGCGAAACTGACGATGTTATTACAACTTTAGAAAAAAAAGATACAATATTTAATTTTGATCTTGAGGATTTAACACCGCTTGTTTACATTGCCGAAACCCTGCCTTACTTTGAACTAAACAAATTTATTGACAAAGAAAGGGAACGTGGCTCATCAAACATTAATGTATATTTAGTGGTATTGTACAAAAAATACAGTATTCCAGTTTCTGCTTTCATACTAACAATTATTGCCGTTTCTGTCTCTTCAATGAAACGCCGAGGCGGAATGGGATTAAATTTAGCCATCGGAATACTACTAGCCTTTGCTTTTGTTTTCCTTGACAAAGTTTTTGGGGTACTTGCCGAAAAATCTGCAACACCGCCAATAATAGCCGTTTGGGTACCTAACATAGTTTTCGGAATTTTAGCCATTTATCTTCTCCGAAATGCCAAGCGATAACCTCAAAAGTTATTTGCAACTCCACCTCATTGTTTTTATTTGGGGCTTTACCGCCATTTTAGGCGCACTAATTTCTTTGGATGCCTTGCCACTTGTTTGGTTCAGAATGTTGTTTGCAGTCATATTTATTTATGTTTATATCAAATTCAAAAAAATAAATAGCAACATTTCCAAAAAAGACATTCTCAGGTTTTTGCTTGCAGGATTAATCATTGCGCTTCATTGGTTCACCTTTTTTAAAGCCATCAAAGAGTCCAACGTATCGGTAACCTTGGCTTGCCTTTCAACAGGTGCTTTTTTTACCTCTATTATTGAACCCATTTTTTTTTGGCAAAAAAATAGTTTGGTACGAACTTTTTTTCGGACTACTCGTAATTGCAGGTCTTTACATCATTTTTAAGGTGGAAACTAATTACTACCTCGGCATGACTCTTGCCCTAATTTCGGCGTTTTTATCCGCACTTTTTGCCGTAATAAACAGCAAGTTTGTCCAAAAAAACGACCCCGTTATCATTTCATTTTATGAACTCTCAGGTGGCACTCTTTTTTTCAGCCTACTACTTGCTTTAACTTCAAGTTTTAACCCAAATTTCTTTGTACTTTCAGCCTCCGATTTTACTTATCTACTCATTTTAAGCTCCGTGTGTACCGCCTATGCGTTCATCGTTTCAACATCAGTAATGAAATATTTAAGCCCCTACACCGTAATGCTCACCATCAATCTCGAACCCATTTACGGCATCATTTTAGCCTTAATTATCTTCGATAAAAAAGAAAAAATGAGCCCCGATTTTTACATCGGCGCTCTCCTAATTCTTCTCACCGTCTTACTCAACGCATTCATCAAATCTCGAAAAAAAATATAAACTAAAATTTGGGTGTTCCGGCAAAAGCCCAAACCAGCACACCGCTCAGGGCTTTTGCCGTCGGGCTGTTCGCTACAAGTCCTCGCCAATTGAAGCCCCGAAGTTTCGGGGCTCCAATTGGCTGTGGGCTTTCCGCTGCCATCCCTAACACGGACCCCGTTTTCATAACCAAAAGTCAATACTACCAATTACATTTTACTTAAATTATACCAAACACATATATAAAATAGTCTAAAGATGCGACGTTATTTTTTTTCAAGATTTTATAAAAAAATCATTTCATAGCTGGGCTACGTAATTATTTTTTTGTGAAATATTGGAGAAAAAGAACTAGTATATTGGGCTATTTTATATAAGTGTTTGGTATTGGTATAAAATCAACTGGATCAATCAAACTAAATCATTGTTGTCCGATTAAAAATTTTAATTTTATTGCAATGATTATTAACTATTTAACCGTCTAAATTATAATCCGCCTTGTTTTTTTAATACAATGCGATAAAATGAAAAATTTGCCACGGATGTCACGGATTTAGCTGATTTTTACGGATTTTATCCTTCAAATCTGTGAAATCTGTGGCAAAAAAAGGGTGCAAAGTTTAATTTCACTTTTTATCGGACAATATTGAAACTAAATAACATCTCACTCAAAATGTTTAAAAATACTAATAACTTCTATTTTAAAACATTTGAATACAACAAAAAATAAAAGTACTTTTGTCACACAATTTTAACTACATAAAATGTCAAACACACAACAACTCAACGATTTTACAACTCAAGTTAGACGTGACATACTTCGCATGGTTCACGCCGTAAACTCAGGTCACCCAGGAGGCTCATTAGGATGTGCCGAATTTTTAGTAACCCTTTACCAAAACACCATGTCGCGCAAAGAAGGATTTGAAATGGACGGTATCGGCGAAGATCTTTTCTTCCTTTCTAACGGACATATTTCGCCCGTATTTTACAGCGTTTTAGCCCGTAGCGGTTATTTTCCAGTTGCCGAATTAGCAACCTTCAGAAAATTAAATTCACGTTTGCAAGGTCACCCAACAACTCACGAAGGATTACCTGGTATCCGCATGGCATCAGGCTCATTAGGACAAGGTTTGTCTGTGGCAATTGGTGCAGCGCAAGCTAAAAAATTGAATAATGACAACCACTTAATTTACGCACTTTTAGGTGACGGTGAGTTGCAAGAAGGACAAAATTGGGAAGCCATCATGTATGCTTCTGCAAAAAAAGTGGATAATCTTATTGCAACAATTGACCTTAACGGTAAACAAATTGATGGTACTACTGACGAAGTGTTGAACATGGGCAGCATCAAAGCAAAATTTGAAGCCTTTGGATGGGACGTTTTAGATGTAACCGCAGGAAACGATATTGACGCCATAAAAAATGGTTTGAACGAAGCCAAAGCAAAATCAGGAAAAGGAAAACCAGTTTGTATATTACTTCACACTGAAATGGGTAATGGCGTTGATTTCATGATGCACACCCACGCTTGGCACGGAAAAGCGCCAAACGATGAGCAACTAGCCAACGCACTTTCACAAAACCCAGAAACATTAGGAGATTATTAAATTGCTTTAAGCCGTAAGCAATAGGCTACATGCCTAAAGCCCAAAGCATAAAGCCTATAGCATCAAAAAAATATGAAAAAATATACAAACACAGGCAGCAAAGATACCCGTTCAGGTTTTGGAGCTGGAATGACCGAATTGGGTCAAAAAAATGAAAATGTAGTTGCACTTTGTGCTGACTTAATTGGCTCACTAAAATTTGACGATTTTAAAAAAAATCATCCCGAACGTTTCTTTCAAATCGGAATTGCAGAAGCCAACATGATTGGCATAGCCGCAGGATTAACCATTGGAGGTAAAATTCCGTTTACGGGAACATTTGCTAACTTTTCAACGGGTAGAGTGTATGACCAAATTCGTCAATCGGTAGCTTACTCTGATAAAAACGTAAAAATATGTGCCTCTCACGCAGGGTTAACACTTGGCGAAGACGGTGCAACACATCAAATCCTTGAAGATATTGGATTAATGAAAATGTTGCCAGGTATGACCGTAATCAACACTTGCGATTATAACCAAACCAAAGCAGCAACGATTGCACTTGCCGATCACCATGGTCCAGCTTACTTACGTTTTGGACGCCCAGTTGTGCCTAACTTTATGCCTGCCGACGAGCCATTTGTAATTGGAAAAGCAATTCTTTTGCAAGAAGGAACCGATGTAACGATTATTGCAACGGGCCACCTAGTTTGGGAAGCATTGGTTGCTGCCGAAGCTTTAGAAGCAAAAGGGATTTCAGCAGAAGTAATTAACATCCACACTATCAAACCGTTGGACGAAGAAGCGATTTTAAAATCGGTTGCTAAAACGGGTTGTGTAGTAACAGCCGAAGAGCACAATATAATTGGCGGATTAGGCGAAAGCGTTTCTAGAACCTTGGTTCAGAATCATTTAGTTCCTCAAGAATTTGTGGCAGTAAACGATAGCTTTGGCGAAAGCGGCACTCCCGATCAATTGATGGAAAAATACAATTTAAACAACCAAGCTATTGTAGCTGCCGTTGAAAAAGTAGTTAAGAGAAAATAAAAATCACTCACACACAAAAATCAAACCCCAAAAAGTAACTATTTTGGGGTTTTTCATTTTAAGGAATGTTTCTATTCAAAACTTGTAATTAATTAGAAGCACACAAACCCATTTCAAAAGGCGTTTTGTCCTGCTCTCGCCTTTATCTCCCTTGCCCTTCGGTCCCGACGCTTCGGGACGGGAGGATATCGGCTCTCCCGAACCGTCGGGACGGGGCTAGACTTGACGTTTTGTTTTTCAGTTGACGTGTAGTTGCGCGTTTCAAGATTAAAGCTAAAAACCTACAACTGTTACTAGTTGTAGGTTTTTGGTTTTTACTAATGTTGTGAGGTCGGAAAACCTAACGTAGTGGTTAGGCGAAGCCA
>Ga0247722_10000779_pt1 | contig 18474 bp, 18 predicted proteins | sample MSEWelMarce3H_FC_FD_189094 | JGI IMG/M metagenome (GOLD analysis project Ga0247722, IMG submission 189094) | Subsurface sediment microbial communities from gas well in West Virginia, United States - MSEEL Well Study Marcellus 3H_FC | ecosystem: Environmental > Terrestrial > Deep subsurface >... | reverse complement strand
AATAAAGATTTTGTATTTTTTTAGGCAATTTCCTGTAATTCCGTTTCTTTTAAAATGGTTTTTACTTAGTTTGCTTCTTGCTTTTTTTGTGGGGACGGCATCTGCTTTGTTTTTATTTTCACTTGATTGGGTAACAAATTATCGCGAAAATCATTCGTGGTTATTGTTTTTATTGCCTTTTGGTGGTTTGCTTATTGGATTTTTATATCATTATTATGGAAAATCGATAGCTGGTGGAAACAATTTACTGTTTGAAACCATTCAGGAGCCAAGAAAAACGATTCCATTTAAGATGGCTCCTTTTGTATTATTCGGAACATTACTAACCCATTTTTTCGGTGGCTCAGCAGGAAGGGAAGGCACTGCATTGCAAATGGCAGGAGCGATTGCCGATCAATTTTCTATACCTTTGAAACTTAACAAAAGAGATCGGAAAATATTACTTATTGCAGCTATTGCGGCTGGTTTTGGTTCCGTTTTTGGAACGCCATTAGCTGGAGCTCTTTTTGCATTAGAAGTTCTTTTCATTGGCAAAATCAAATATACGGCGTTATTTCCGGTGTTTGCTTCGGCAATTCTTGCGGATTTAGTTACTGATTTTTGGGGCGTAAAACACACGTCGTTTTCTATAATTGCGACAGAAGAAATTGGGATTTTGCCAATAATTTATAGTATAATTGTTGGAATTGCATTTGGACTCTGTGCCGCAATTTTTAGTAAAACACAACATTTGATGACGCAATTTTTTAAGGATAAAATAGCCTTTCCGCCGCTTCGGCCGTTTGTGGGTGGTATTTTAATTGTGATGATTGTTTTGGTTTTAGGAACAACAAAATATATAGGATTAGGTATTCCAACGTTATTACAATCCTTTGATAATCAATTGCCTTTTACTGATTTTATTTTAAAAATGGTTTTAACATTACTTACGCTTTCCACAGGATTTAAGGGAGGAGAAGTTACGCCGTTATTTTTTATTGGAGCCACATTAGGAAGTGCTTTGTCCTTATTTATTCCGCTGCCAACCGCCCTTTTAGCAGGAATGGGATTTGTGGCTGTTTTTGCTGGAGCTACTAATACTCCTTTAGCTTGCATGATGATGTCGATTGAGCTTTTTGGTGTTGAGAGTGCTGTTTATATGGCAATTGCTTGTTTGATTTCTTATTTGGTTTCGGGTCATAATAGCATTTACGACAAACAAATAATTGGTGAGGCGAAACACCATCGTTTTGCTTTTCTTTCTGGAAAATCAATAAATGGAAAATTGTAAATTGGTGTTTTTTTATATCTCAGTGCTTTATGAATACGATATATTCAAAGGAATAAAAATGGCTTTGTTTCAAATATAAGATAAAAAAGGAACTGAAACACGGAATAGAATGCCGAAAAAATCAATTTACCCCTGACAGGAACGGCATCCTTTTTTTTAATTGTTACTATTTTTTTTTGAAAAACAGCTTATATTTGTAACCAAAAAATCAGCTGAAAAGCAAACAATTAAAAAAAAGATACAGTGGATGGCAGGAATATGGAAACCAAAAACACCCAAGCCATTCGGTTTAACAAAATAGAATTAGATTCTAAAAATACCTCCAACGGCAATCATTCTTTGTAAAAACCAGAAATTTTGTTCCGCATGATCGGCTTTATTGTTAGTAGTTTTGATATCGTTCATTTGAATAAATCCACCTTTGAGTTCCGTTTGGATGAAAAAATACTTGAAAAAAGTAAAATTCAAACCAACTTTTGCGGACAATCCAAAGCCTGCGGTATGAAATTCATCATAACGTTCTTTTCCAAGTAATTTGGTGTTTGTTTTCGGGTAAAGAAGTCCGGCACCAAAGCCTTCAGTTAGATTAATTTGAAATTTATCGGTATTCGCGATTTTAAAAATTTTGGAAATATCATCAACTCTTGCTATTTCTGTATTGACATAATTTAACCCATCTGTGTGTTCGAAGGTAAGAAAATCTTCCGTTAGCGTTAGTTGATTTGCTGTTGGATTTTCAGAATTAGGATAATATCCTGAATAATTAACGGTTTTATCATTATACATCACATATTTCATGTGGTCCACTCCTATCGAGATATTGTAATGATCATTAATAAAATAGCCAATTCTTAAATTCGTTTGCGGAATGGTCATTCTTGCAGGGTTGATATAGTCCACGTGATAGCCTTTAGGTTTGTCGTGTGCTTGCACATCATAAAGTGTAAAGTCGTAATCAGCTCCTTTAAATCGAATATCGGAATTGGAATACGATTCCCGATTACCGCCCCAGAAAATATAGAATTTCCCTTTGTTTTTGCTAGTGTATTTTTCAGGTTTTTCGTTTGAAATTTGAGAAAAGGTGTACTGTGAAAAAACACAAAAAGTTAGTACAGCCATTAAAAATGGTTGTTTCATGAAAGAAAAAAAGTAATAAAATAATTAGAATTGATTCACGGTTGCTCTGATGGCTACAAGTTTAGTCATTAGATTTTCGAAATGATTTAGGTGTAACATATTTGCACCATCACTTTTAGCATTTGCGGGATCAAAGTGCGTTTCGATGAAAATTCCATCTACTCCAACGGCAATTCCGGCTTTTGCAATTGTTTCAATCATATCGGGTCTTCCGCCTGTAACGCCAACGGTTTGGTTTGGTTGTTGCAAAGAGTGCGTTACATCTAAAACCGTAGAAGCAAATTGTTGCATTGTTGGGATTCCTCTAAAATCCACAATCATATCTTGGTAGCCAAACATGGTACCTCTATCGGTAATCATTACATTTTCATTATGACAATCGAGTACTTTTTGGACTGCATGTTTCATGCTTTCCGGACTCATAAATTGTCCTTTTTTTAGGTTTACGGTTTTTCCTGTATTTGCTGCCGCCACGACTAAATCCGTTTGACGCACAAGAAAAGCTGGTATTTGAAGAATATCAACATAAGCAGCCGCCATAGCAGCATCTTCATTTGTGTGAATATCTGTAACCGTTGGTACATTAAATTCTTTGGCTACTTTTTCTAATATTTTCAAGGCTTTTTCATCACCGATACCCGAAAAACTATCAATTCGAGAGCGGTTTGCTTTTTTAAAAGAACCTTTAAAAACGAAAGGTATTTTTAATTTATCTGTTACATTTACAAGTTTTTCAGCAATTTGCATTGCCATTTCTTCTCCTTCAATAGCACATGGACCAGCAAGTAGAAAAAAATTTCCACTTTCTAGATGTTTAATTTTAGGTACGTTTAGTAGATTCATTACACTAGATTTTTGATAAGGCAAAGATAACAAAAAAAACCTTTCAACACACAAATTGAAAGGTTACTTCTGTTACAAAAGAATAAATTTTACATTTTTTTATAAAATGAATACCTTGTTTGATACTTTTTCCGAATATTTTTAGAAAAAAAGGAATGAATCTTGATTTCTTATTATTTATTTCAGTTTTTATCCATTTTTTTTATGCGGAATCCTTTGGGACAAAGCAGAGCCCCTTTTTCGTAAATATTGAAATAGAGTAGCACTTTTTTGGTAGAATTTTCAAAAGCAACTTCATAAATACTTAAAGTTCCGGCACCAATTGTGGTGTTTTTTGTGGGAAATGGGCAGCAAGAATCGGTTTTATTATAAGTGATTTTTTCGCCTAATTCACCTTCGAGGGCATTAAAAAAATAAGCCACATTAATAGCTTCTTGGTTTTCATTGATAAATCCGATATTAATTGGATAATCAGGATCATAGCCGTATTTTTTATCGGTTGCATACTCCGTTAAATGGTAGCGACCTTCGGAAAAAGTGGGTCGTACCGCTTGAGGGTTTACATTTTTCAAAGTTGATTTTGTACTGATACAACTTGTTGCGAGTACTAAACCCAGGCATAAAATTATATTTCTCATCATTTTACAGTTTCAATATTTGAATTGGTTTTAAGAAGATAAGCAACAATCGCACCAATTACAACTCCGAAAGACAAATCAGCAGAAATAGATTGCCAAATAGTTGCAGCGAGATTAAAATGGCTTTGGGCTTCAAGTAGCGTTAGTCTTTTGTTTGCAACAGCAAGTGCAATCATGTCATCAAAATAATGAGTGGCAATAAATTCATAAATTAAAAACTGCGTTAAAGGGCTAAAAATCACAATAATGAAAGAGATGACTACACTAGAAATAAAACCTTGTCGCCAATTCATATTCGAGTTATAATAATTGCTTTTTTTGTCCCGAATGGCTAAATAATACAATAAAAAACTAGGAAAAACGAACAACATTCTAAAAAAGACTTGCCATTTTAGACGCTCCGAATGGAAGCCCAATTGTTTTTCTAAAGTTACCCACGCCATAAAAAGGAGCACCATAATAATTGCCCATTTGAATTCAATCTGAAATCTTTTCATATTTTTTAATTTTATAATTGCTTAATTCTAAAATCATTTCTATTTTTGTGCAAAATTGCAAAAAAAAAATGGAATATCTAACAGGAACATGGCATTGGTTTATTTCGGGTGTGTTAATTGGGATAATAATGCTTATTTTAACCTATTTCGGAAAGTCGTTTGGAATGTCATCAAATTTACGAACGATGTGTTCGATTGCTGGTGCAGGAAAATTTAGTAGTTTTTTTAAATTCGATTGGAAATCACAAAAATGGAGTTTAGCGGTTGTTATGGGAGCATTTATTGGTGGTTTCATAGCTTTTCATTTTCTGTCGAATGGAAGTGGAGTTGCAGTCAGTACGGAAACAATTGAACAACTTCAGGGTTTACAAATAGATGCTCCCAACGGGAAATTAGTGCCTGATGCCATTTTTGGACTCGAAACCATGCAAACTCCGAAAGGATTTTCTTATTTATTACTTGGTGGATTGCTAATAGGTTTTGGCTCTCGGTATGCTGGCGGATGCACCTCTGGACATGCGATATCTGGTTTGAGCAACTTTCAATTGCCTTCACTTATTGCTGTGATTGGCTTTTTTATTGGTGGATTATTGATGGCACATTTAATTTTGCCCTTGCTTTTTTAGCTACTATTTTTGTTTGATAATTTTTGGCACGCTATTTGGATATTTTATTAAAAAAACAATTCTTATGAAAAAAGTAATTTTAATTTTAGCCCTTTTTACAGCAACAATTATGCAAGCACAAGAAGTAAAACAATCACAAATTCATGTTTCAGGCGAAGGAAAAATAAAGGTAATTCCAGATGAAGCCATAATTCGGGTTGCCGTTGAAAACTCTGGAAAGGTAGCTGCTGATGTGAAGAAAAAAAACGACGAAGCGATAGATAAAGTTTTAAAAACAATCAAAGAAAATGGCATACAGGCAAAAGATTTCAAAACGGAATATGTAAATTTATCGAATACGTATGATTATGAGACGAAAAAACATAATTATAATGCCATACAAACTATTAGTATTCATTTGAAAGACCTAAAAAAATATGAAAATTTGATGATGGATTTGATGAATGCTGGAGTCAATCAAATTCAAGGTGTTTCGTTTATGTCTTCAAAAATAAAAGAACATGAAAAACAAGCACGAAAAAATGCACTTCTTGATGCCAAACAAAAAGCACTTGATTATGTAGAAGTTTTAGAGCATCAAAAATTAGGAAAAGTGCTGTCAATTAACGATAATTCAAATCGATATTATCCTGAAGCGATGATGAGTTCTTTCAAATCAGTTGCTGCAGATGGTGGTGCGCCGATGCGAGAAACTTTAGCCATTGGAGAAATAGAAATCTCTAGTACTGTTGCCGTAATTTTTATTCTTGAATAAATTTCTAATTAATTAATTTGTGTTAAAAGAAATTGATAAAAACAAACAAAAAGAAAAGATTGTTCGGATTAATAAATTATTAATTCTATAAAAATATGAATTCAATTCAAATAAAAATGCTATTTTTGTATAGATTTTTAGAAAAAAATTGAATAAAACTAAAAGCGTATGGATTTGTTTATTTATTTGTTTGCGGCATTGTTTTCGGTATTAAACCCAATTGGCACTGTACCTATTTTTGTGGGATTAACGCAAGGATTTTCGAAGGCGGAGCGTTCCAGGATTTCGTTATTAACTTCTATCAATGTGTTTGTGATATTGATTATTTCCTTTTTTGTTGGACAATATGTGCTGGCTTTTTTTGGAATTACCATTACAGCCTTGCGGATTGCAGGTGGTATTATCATAACGAGTTCTGGATTTGCATTACTTAATGGTCAATTTAGTAAAAACAAAGGAATCAATAAAAAAGTACAAAAAGAAGTAGAAAAACGAAGCGATATTGCCTTAACACCTCTTGCAATGCCCATGCTTGCTGGTCCTGGTTCTATTTCTTTGTTAATCGCTTTTTATCAAGATCATGACAGCACAAACGAGATTTTGGTTTCAAGTTTGGCAATTTTGATTGTGGCAATTACCATTTATTTTATATTAAGAAGCGCTCATTATTTGGCACGTCTTTTAGGATCATCGGGAATTGTTGCCATTTCAAGAATAATTGGTTTTTTAACTATTGCCATTGGAATTCAATACATTATAACAGCAATAACGAGTATTGTAAATTCATTTTAAATAAAAAAGGCTGTCTAAAAAAAGTTTCTTTTTACCGTTCCGAATTTCATAATCTAAAAACTATTTTTAGAGAAAAAAGGATTGGTTGTAAACAATTTTCAGACAGCCTTTACTATTAGTCTTCGTCTTCTAATATTTCTACTAAATCGTCAATTTCTTCTTTTGTTGGTAGAAAAATTTCCGCCATCATGCAGCGTGCACTTCCGCCACCGCAAGCTTCAATTGTGTCTAGATTAGAACTAACAATGGTTATATGTTCTTCAAGACGTTCAATTTGTTTTTTGGTTAATGATTTATGTGCCGATTCGCTCATAATCAAATAGCGTCTGTCGTCTGAGCCAAAAACTTCAAGCATATTTCCAGCAAAATTATTGACTTGTTCTTCCGTAATTAAGATGATTTCTTTTTCATCACCTTTCAAACTATCAAGAACCATTTTTCGTTCTTTTTTATCGTCAATACAATCTGCACAAATAACAGCGAAAGTATCTCCGATGCACATAATTACATTGGTATGATAAATATGTTTACGTTCATTATTAACCGTTTGAAAAGCTTCAAAAATCACAGGAGAATATTCAAATTCTTCACAAAATTCGATAAAAAGTTCCTCATCAGCACGGGGTGATAAGGCACAATATGCTTTTCCATTGGCACGATCAAGCACAATACTTCCCGTTCCTTCTAAGAAAATAGCATCTTCTTCGGCGGAAGTAAAATCCATAATTTCTTCGATATAAAAACCTTCATTTTCGATGATGTCTAAAATATCTTCCCGACGTTCGAGCCTTCTGTTTTCGGCAAACATTGGATACAAAACCACTTGACCTGTTTCATGAAAAGAAATCCAATTGTTAGGAAAAATACTATCCGGAGTATCTGGACTCACGGTATCATTAACCACAATGACTTTTAAACCAAGCATTTTTAATTTTTGCACAAAAGTATCAAACTCTTGTTGTGCTTTTTCGTTCACATTTGCAGGAGATAAACCATCTAATACTTTTTGATAGTAATTGTTCACCGCAGTTTGTTCGTTCATTCGGAAAGCTACCGGACGAATCATTAATAAGGCGTTTGTAGTTTGGTTCATAAATCTGTTTTTATAGGTTTAATTTATATACAAATAATTTCGATAAATTTAGTACTTTTTTTTTAATTACCAAATAAAATTTAATCTCTAATTAATGGTAAAGTGGAACAACGCAATAAACCCTCTTGTTTAGCGATTTCAGCATAAGGAATTTCCTCTACTGTGAAGCCGTTTTGACGTAGCCAATTGTTTAATCTTGTGAATTTTTGTTCCGAAACCACAACATCTGGAGCTATTGAAAACACATTGGAGTTCATGTGATACATTTCTTCTCTTTCTATATGAAACAAATTTTCTTTGCCAAATAATTGTACTAAAAAAAGATAATCAGCCTCTTCTCTAAAACCACTTTTGTAAATTATTCCTTTATTTGTTCCAATAGGTTGAAAACAACAATCTAGATGTAATGCATTATCACGGGGTTCGATTTTTGATTTTACTAAGTCGAAGTCTTTTACAATTTTGTTAGGAAATAATTTTTTTATGTATTCAACGCCTTGCCAATTTGTTCTTGCGGTGATATAATCTTTATAATCAGAGCCTTTATAAGTTCCAATAAAAATATAATCATTCCACGGCATCACGTCTCCACCTTCAATATGAACTTCTTCTGGAGGCCGCACCACTTTTTTTGGATCAATTTTATCGATTATATATTGAATGGCGTCAAGTTCGCGTTCTCTATCCGGCAGAATATTGGCTTTTATAAAGGTATCTTCGATTACAAAACCTATATCTCTAGCAAAAATTTGGTTATAGTTTTCAATAATTTGAGGTCTAAAAACGGTAACATCATATTTTTTAAATACACGATCAAAGGCTTCCATTTCCTTAATCATGTCCTCTTCAATTGGATAAGTTCCTGCAATAATATGCTCTAATGATTTCGGATCATAGGCTTCCTCAACTGTTGGAGTTGGTCCGTTACTTTGTGCTGTTCCTAGCACCACCGCCCTCAATCGTGCAGTTTCATTTTTAATATTTAAATGTAGCATCTTCTTTTTTTTTAGTATTGGTTTGAGGCAAATATAATAAAAGGAATTGAATATTAAAATTAGATTAGCATTTCCATTAAAAATTAACAAAAACATTTCCAATTTTCAGAAAAAAAGAAGTTTAAGTTAAAAAAAAAGAAGTACTTTTGAAGCAAATTATAAAAATTGAAATCGTTATGGGAATATCAAATTTATTTAGTTCACTTTTTGGTAAAGCCAAAGAAACAGCAACTGAAGCGAAAGAAAATTTAAGTGAAGTGGCACAACAAGCCCTTGAAAAAGCCAATGAAGCGGCTGAGGAATTGAAAGAAACCGTTGAAGAAGTAGCGGAAAAAGCTACGCAAAAATTAGACGAAATGGGTGTTACAGAAAAAGTTAACGACTATGTTGAAATTGCGAAAGAAAAGGCAAGTGAAGCCGCTGGATGGGTTGAAGAAAAAGCACATCAAGTAAAGGAAAGCATTGATAATTCGTTAGAAAAACCAAAGGAAACATTACCTGAATCGGAAAAAGAAGCCTAATAAAAAAAAACCACAAATAACTGATTACAAGTCATTTGTGGTTTATATTTTAAGTTAGTTTATCTATCTTTTACTTCTTTGAAAGGGCGTAAAGTGTATCCCGTATAAACTTGTCTTGGTCTGCCTATTGGTTCTTTATTGATACGCATTTCTTTCCATTGAGCAATCCAACCTGGTAAACGACCAATTGCGAACAAAACGGTAAACATTTCAACAGGAATTCCCATGGCACGATAAATAATTCCTGAATAAAAATCTACATTTGGATATAAATTTCTTGATTTGAAATAATCGTCGTTCAAGGCTACTTGTTCTAATTGTTTGGCTATATCTAATAAAGGATCGTCAACGCCTAAAGTTACTAAAACATCATCTGCCGCTTTTTTAATGATTGTTGCTCTTGGGTCAAAGTTTTTATAAACACGGTGTCCGAATCCCATTAAACGGAATGGATCGTCTTTGTCTTTTGCTTTAAGTACAAATTTAGCCACATCACCTCCGTTATCATGAATTTCTTGCAACATTTCCAAAACGGCTTGATTAGCTCCTCCATGAAGTGGTCCCCATAAAGCAGAAACCCCAGCAGAAATAGAAGCGAATAAACCAGCGTGTGAAGACCCAACAATTCTTACAGTTGAAGTAGAACAATTTTGTTCATGATCTGCGTGAAGAATAAATAATTTATCCAAGGCAGTAACTACTTTAGGATCAATTTTATAAGGTCCAGTAGGTAATTCAAACATCAAACGCATGAAATTATCCACATATCCTTTTGTATTATCGTAATAATTTAAAGGATAACCCATTGATTTTCTGTATGTCCAAGTTGCAATAACCAAAAATTTACCCATGGTTTTGCAAACAGCTTCATACATTTCTTTTTCATTATTTGGATTAACAGATTTTGGATTAAACGCTGTTAATGCACTTGTAAGCGAAGCTAAAACCCCCATTGGATGAGCGGTTTTAGGGAAACCATCAATGATGTTTTTCATTTCTTCATTCACTAATGTATATTTTCGGATATCAGTTTCGAATTTTGCTAACTGAGCAGCAGTTGGTAATTCTCCAAAAATAAGTAAATATGAAACTTCTAAAAAATCAGCTTTATCGGCTAATTCTTCAATAGAATATCCTCTGTATCTTAAAATTCCTTCTTCACCATCTAAAAAGGTAATTTCACTTGTACAAGATCCTGAATTTTTGTAACCCGGGTCGATTGTAATTGCACCTGAGGCACTTCTAAGTTTGTCGATGTCGATAGCTACTTCATTTTCTGTTCCTACAATTACAGGAAATTCGTATTTTTTGCCATCAAGCTCTAATATTGCGATTTTTGACATATTGTTGTAATGTATTTAATAAAATTTTTTGCGAAGTTAATTATTTTTATTGACTTTTTTTAATTATTTTTATTTTTTTATGCTTAATTATTATACATAACCGTATTTTTTTAATTTTGTATTTAAAAACCCTGAATATTCTAAAAACGACTAGGTATTTTTAGCTAAATAGAATCGAATTACATCGTAAAAATGGCTAGGTTCAAAAGGTTTTGTAATTACATCATTCATCCCAAATGAAAGCAATGTTTCTTTATTTTCATTTAACGAAATGGCCGTCAAGGCAATAATTGGCGTTTTTTTGTTAAATTTCCGAATTTCAGAAGTCGCTTCTGTTCCGTTTATTCCTGTTAAATGAATATCCATAAGTATCAAATCATAGGTGTTTTTTCGAACATCTTCTATTGCTTCTTCCCCATTGTCAATAATTACGCAAGAGATTCCTTTTTTCTCAAGCATTTTTTTAGTAATCATTTGATTGATTTTATTATCTTCTACCAACAATATGGTTTTTTGATTATAATACTCAATTTTAGTGCTTTCAACTATTTTTACAGAATTTTCATTTCCAGATTCAAATTCTAATTCAAATGAAAAAACACAACCTTTACCGGATTCACTTTCCAAATGAATGGAACTTCCTAATATTTCTAATATTTTTTTAACAATAGACAATCCCAAACCTGTTCCGCCATAAGTCCGATTTATTTCTACTGAACCTTGACTAAAACTTTCAAAAATTGTTTTTTGTTTTTCTATTGGAATTCCAATTCCATTGTCTTTTATTTCAAAATATATCTTTATTTTGTTAGCATTCGAATCTGTTTTTTTTATGTTGAGCCAAACATTGCCATCTTTACTAAATTTTATGGCATTATTGATTAAATTGATAAAAATCTGAGATAATTTCGTAGGATCGCCTTTTAAATGAACGGGAATTGAATCGTCAAAATTTAAAACAAAATTGATATTATTTTCTTGAATAAATTCCTTAAAAGACGTAATAATATTGGAAACTAACTCTTTTAAATTGAAATTTATATGCTCAACAATTACTTTATCCGATTCTAATCTATTGATTTCCAATATATCATTAATAAAATTCAACAAATAATTTCCTGAAAACTCCAATGATTTCAAATAATTCAACTGACTTACTTTTGGTTTCTCTTGAAGCAATAAATACGTTATTCCGTTAATTGCATTTAAAGGTGTTCGTAATTCATGACTTACCGTCGATAAAAATTCTGCTCTGGCTTTTGAGGCTAATTCGGCCCGTTCTTTTTCAGCAATTAATTCTTTGTTTTTATCTTCTAAAAGCAGGTTTGTGTTTATTCGTATTTTGTTGTTTTTGTATAAAGAAAAGGACAATAAAGATAAAATTAAAATCAATGCAATACTTAGAAATCCGATTAATTTTGAAAATTGCAACGTTTTTTGTTGTCGTTTCTTTTCTTTATCTAATTGTTCAATAGTTTTTAATTGTTCATCAAATTGAATTTTATCTACTGTATTTTCAGAATCAATGGCACTAAAATCTTTGGTAATTGAATCATTTAGATCAGCATATTTTTTCAAATAAAAATGTGCTTTTTGTATATTATTATTTTGTTCATGAGCCAAACTTAATTGTTTTACAATTTTTTTGGTATATTGAAAATCACTTTTATTGTTTTCATTAGCTGATAAAGCATTGGTAAAATAAGTAATAGCTTCTGAAAAATGGCTCTTTAGCATTTCTATTTCACCCAATTGAAAATAAGCTTCAGATTTGGTACTTAAAAATGTATCTTGATCTAGATTTTGGACAACCAATTTCAAAATTGTACTTGCATCTTCATATTTTCTTTGTTCCTTTTTAATAATTCCTTTTTGAAGATTAATCAATTCTAAAGCCTCCGTGAAATTCAATTTAGTATATAAAGTAGCGGCTTTTTCGAAATAAACTTCTGCAACTTTCGTGTTTTTTTTCTTTAAATAGCATTTTCCAAGACTATAATAAGTAAGTGCTAAATTTGTTGAAGGTTGTTTTTTATTATACGAATTGACGGCTCGAATAAAATAATCAATGGCTAAATTATTTTGTTCCAATTCAAAATAAATGGATGCCAATTGCAAATAACCATCTGCTAATTGTGTTTTTTTATTATTATTTTTGGCAAAAGAAATGGCTTTTTCTGTATATTTAATAGCATTTTTATAGTTTTTTTTACCATCTTTATTAAATTGGGAAATTTCTAAATAATAGGTAGCACTATCTTTAAAGACCGTTGATTCTTTATAGATGGCTTGCCCAAAAAGAGCGTAAATATGGCAAATAAAAAGTATAAAAATTAGTTTTTTCAAGCGAATTAAGATTTGAAATAGTTTGCAATTTAATAAAAATTATGCATTCAAACGATTTTTTTTATCACAAAATAAAATTAGATCAATCAACCTTGCCGAATAGCCTGTTTCATTATCATACCAACCCACAATTTTAATCATTTTATCAATAACCGATGTTAATTGTGCATCAAAAACGCAGGAATTTGTATTCCCAATAATATCAACCGAGACAATTGGATCTTCTGTATAATCTAAAATTCCTTTTAAATTTGTGGCAGCAGCCAACTGAAAAGCCGAATTTATTTCAGCAATTGACACTTTTCTTTTCACATTAAAGGTAATATCCGTCAAAGAACCATCTGCTACAGGAACTCGAATACCACAACCTCCGATTTTTCCTTCAAGTTCAGGAAAAATTTTAGTCAAGGCTTTTGCAGCACCCGTTGTTGTTGGCACAATTGATTGAGCAGCTCCTCTAGCTCTACGTAAATCTTTATGGGGTTGATCATGCAAACTTTGATCGGTTGTGTAGGAATGAACTGTTGTGATATACGCTTGTTCAATTTGACATAATTCCTGAATAATTTTTATCATTGGAGCTGCATTATTGGTTGTGCAACTGGCATTTGACAAAATCAATTCATCACCTGTGATTAGCTGTTCATTTACACCTAAAACTACAGTTTTTATTGTATCAACTTCAGATGGTGCAGTAAGAATTACCTTTTTTGCACCAGCAATTATATGTTCATTTAGTGCTTCAAACGTTTTAAATTTTCCGGTGGCTTCAATTACAAAATCAATAGCTAAATGTTTCCAATTCAAGTTGTTAATTTCCTTTTCATGAAAAAACAAAAACGTTTTATCAGCAATCAAAATAGCCGTTTCAGTAGCTGTAACTTCTTGTTTTAGAACACCATGAATACTGTCATATTTCAACAAATGCGCCATTGTTTTAGTGGGTGCAATATCATTAATTGCAACAACTTCTATAGCTTCATGTGCTAACAACATTCGGAAAACAGTTCTTCCAATTCTACCAAAACCGTTAATGGCTACTCTAATTTTCATTTGTTACACCAATATTTTAACATTAATGAATGTGTTTTTCAGCATGATAAGAAGAGCGAACTAAAGCACCACTTTCCACGTGTCTAAAACCTAAGGCTTTCCCTATTTTTTCGTATTTTTCAAATTGTTCTGGAGTAATATATTCTTTTACAGGTAAGTGTTTTTTACTAGGTTGTAAATATTGACCTATTGTTACAATATCTACATTAGCATCTTTCAAATCGTGTAAAACTTGAATTACTTCTTCTTCTGTTTCACCTAAACCGAGCATAATTCCCGATTTTGTTCTTTTAATACCTTGTTCTTTTAAATACCGAAGCACTTCTAAACTTTTTTCGTATTTGGCTTGAATTCTTACTTCTCTTGTAAGACGTTTAACGGTTTCCATGTTGTGAGAAACGACTTCTGGAGCAACTGCAATTATCCGATCTATATTTTGTGTATTTCCTTGAAAATCAGGAATTAATGTTTCTAAAGTTGTTGTTGGATTCATCCGTCTAATTGCTTTTACGGTTTCAGCCCAAATAATAGAACCCATATCTTTTAAATCATCACGATCAACGCTGGTGATAACCGCATGTTTAATGTTCATAATTTTAATGGAACGTGCCACTTTTTCAGGTTCTTCCCAATCTACATTTTCAGGACGACCCGTTTTTACACCACAAAAACCGCATGAACGAGTGCAAATATTTCCTAAAATCATAAAAGTTGCTGTTCCTTCTCCCCAACATTCGCCCATATTAGGACAGCTTCCTGAAGTACAAATTGTATTTAATTTATATTTATCAACTAACCCTCTGAGCTCGGTATAATTTTTCCCAACGGGTAATTTTACTCGTAACCATTTCGGTTTTGGTTCGCGAGGTGGCAAAATTGAATTTACAGCAGTTTCCATGATTCAAAATTATTTTAAAATGGCAAAGATACAACTTGAAATTAATAAAATTAAGCAATTAAGCTTTTAATGTGTAAAAAAAAGATGCAACAAATAATTAAAAACGGACTTCCACTTTTTCTGAAATTAATACATCATTTTCATAAAATTCGAAATAAAAACCCGCGTCTTTTTGAATTAAAACACCTTGAATAGTTCCTTTTTTGGCAATAAAAACGGTAGTTGAAGAAGTTCGTTGAAGCGAATAAATGAGTTCCGGAACCTCGTTTACAATTTTATAACCCGTTGTTGTTGGAATTGCAAATAATTTTTGCGGAATTGCGGCATTTGATTGCGGTTTATTTTCAATTTTATCATTTATAGAAGCCGTTGAATTTGCTTTTGAAACAGAGACATCAAGTGTTTTTAATTTATCTTTCAAGGAAGTCAATGCTGTTCTAAAAGACTGTGAATAAGCTATTTGTAAATCTTTGTCGCGACTTGATCCAATATCACTTTTCAATAAGACTTTATTGGTACAATCTTTTATTTCAAAATAAACTTTAGTGATAAATAAGGTGTTATCTTCGACAGGATTTGCAAAAAGAATAGCACATCTATTGGAAGAAATATCCTTTGGCATGATTTCATTATCATACAAAACTTCATACCCTTGCGATTTAAAAAAAGCCTTTGATACATCATGAAGTGCATATTTATTTGGTTCTTTAAAAAAAGAAAAAGTAGCAGGAAGCACCACATAACGTTGCTGCTGTGCTGTAACTAAAAAGAAATTAAACACCAAAAGTGTGAAAAAAATACGATTTTTCATTAGAAAATAGTTTTAAGTTGAGATAAATGATTAATTTGAATAATATCTTGTTCAATTTTTTGATTTTGAACATTAAAAAAAACAACGTCTAAACCAGCATCAATTGCTCCTAAAATATCGGCTTCATAGCTATCTCCAATCATTAAACTTTCTGATTTTGAAGCATTTGCTTGATTCAAAGCATAATTAAAAATGTGTTGATGTGGTTTTTTTTCTCCAGCCATTTCAGAATTGGTAATTGTTTCAAAATAGGAATCTAAGTTCGCATTTTTTATTTTTTTTGCTTGTACCGAAGCGAAACCATTGGTAATAATATGTAATTTATAATTAGGTTTCAGATAGTCCAACAGCTCAATTGCTCCATCAAAAAGATGATTATTTTCGGGAAGAAAATAAATATAATCTTCTGAAATTAAAGCAATTAAATCATCTGGAACGTCGTGTTGCAACAAATCAAAAACATCTTTCAACCTGTAATAACGGAGGTCTTCATGAGAAATTCTATTTTGTTGGTACAACTTCCAATAGTGTTGATTTATAGGAACATACGATTTAATAAAGTCCGACAAATCGACATTTAACTTATGCTTTTCAAAAATAATTGCAAAAGCCAATTCAGAATTTTTGTCAAAATCCCAAAGTGTATGATCCAAATCGAAGAAAAGATGTTTTTTATGTTTAAATGCTTTCAAATTCATTAGTATTTAGATACAATTTCAGCATTTTCGATATTATAAATCCAATCATCAACATCGGTTTCATTATATTTGAAAGTACCTTTTATGGTGAGATAGGTATCTGTTTTAAGTTTAGGAAAAGCCCCTTTAAACTTTAGTCCTGCAATAGTTTCCGGTCCTGATTTCCCACAAAAAAAACAAGAAGCAAAAACGTTTTTACTTAATGCGTAATTTTTAGCATCAATAGGAACGATGAAGCCCGTTAAATAAACGGTTTTATTATGATACGTTTTAAGTTTCATATTCACAATTGGAAACTCCACTTCGCCATAAGATTTGTGTTTTTTTCGTACGAATTTGATATCTCCTAACAATTTCCAAGTTAGTGTATCTTGCACGACTACCCTTGAAACTTCGGAATTAGAAAAATTTGAATTCGCATTAGTAAAACTCATTAATACAATCAGAACAAGTGTGGCTAGTGCCATTTTTAGATAATTATGCATTTGCTAATGTTTTAGAAATATTTAAATAATAGGCTTTTATTGCAGGAATTAGGGCTGCCAAAACGCCCACAAATATAGTAAGTAAAAACAAAATACCCTCTTTTTTCCATAAAAATTCATAAGGATTAAATGCCATTTTAAATTCGGCTTCCGTTGATTTTGACACTAATACTAATACGATTCGTCCTAAAACCGTGCCAAAGAAAAAACCAACGCAGCAAAGTAACATACTTTCTATAAAAACAATTTTCAATAATTGCATTCTTTTTGCTCCATTAACGCGTAACAAAGCAAATTCCGTTTTCCGTTCTTTTAAGGTGCTAAACAAGGCAATAAAAATTGAAATTCCCGAAACCAACATTATTCCAAAAGCCAAATATTTCAAGGCATCAAATCCAATACCGAAAAGACCGAATAATCTATTAATTTCAAAAGCGGGTGATACGGCTTGCATTTTAGTGTTTTGAGGAATCAATCGTTGCCAAGTTAATTTTGCCATTTGATTTCTGATTTTTAACAATACCGCTGTTATTTCCATATTTGGTTCATCAAGGGTTAAATCCTGATTATGATGCGGTGCTTCAACTGAATCAACATTCTGATTTTCAGAAGATTCTGTTTCATTATGGTGCATTTGCCAAACACTTGGAATGGTACAAATTATCAAATTATCAACAATTTTTCCTGTTTCCGTTGCAATTCCAACTACTTTATAACTAAAATTTTCGTGTACTTCGCCTTCAGCTGCATCACCGTGAGCGCCATAAAAAGTGGCACCTACTTCTAATTTCAAATTTTTCGCCAATTCACTTCCTATAACAACTTCAAAATTCTTAGAAAATAGTTTTCCTTCTTTAATTTTTGCTCCATATTTATCTAAATACGCAGGAGTTGTACCTAAAATTTTATACCCTTTATAATTATCACCAAAAGCCAAAGGAATTGCTTGTTCCACAAAAGGATGATTCATCCAGGTTTTTGCTTCGTCGAAATTGATATTGCCTGTTGGTGTATCTACCTGATAAACAGAGGATAAGATCAATTGCAAAGGACTTCCTTGCGCTCCCAAAACCAAATCTACATTTTCAATTGAACTTGTAAATTTCTCTTCAAATTGTTTTTCAACCAAAATCAAAACGGTACTAATGGCAACACTTGAAGTTAGCAATACTAAACTTAAAATGGTATTTAAAGGTTTGAACCAAATATTTTTCCAGGCTAATTTTGTGATCATATTAAAGTAATTTTATTGCTAAATTTTTCTTTTATTCTGCCATCATGCGTTACTATTAATAGGGCTGCTTTGTATTCTTTCGATAATGAAGTCAATAAATCCAATACATTTGAGGCGTTTTTATCGTCCAAACTTGAAGTAGGCTCATCTGCTAATACAACTTTTGGTTCATTAATTAAAGCTCTTGCAATAGAAACCCTTTGTTGTTGTCCAATACTTAATTCGGAAACCAACTTATTAGCTTGATTTTCAATACTTAATTGAGATAATAATTGTTTGGCTTTTGCAGTATTTTTTTTTCCTGATGCCAACCAACTCGCCATTTCCAAATTCTCGATTACGGATAAAGCAGCAATAAAATGTGATTTTTGGAAAACAACACCAATATTTTCTCCCCGAAAGCGATCCATTTTTTGTTCAGACAATTGAAGCATATTAGT
>Ga0247722_10000778_pt1 | contig 18485 bp, 16 predicted proteins | sample MSEWelMarce3H_FC_FD_189094 | JGI IMG/M metagenome (GOLD analysis project Ga0247722, IMG submission 189094) | Subsurface sediment microbial communities from gas well in West Virginia, United States - MSEEL Well Study Marcellus 3H_FC | ecosystem: Environmental > Terrestrial > Deep subsurface >... | reverse complement strand
GTCCTTTTTTTCTGGTCTTCGCAAGCTAGTTCACACTTGGAATTAGCTCATAAAAAGGTAATTGAATGGCAAAAAAAATATACAAATTACGACTTTATTGCAATTAATATTAATGATGATGAAGCCAAGTGGAAAACTACTTTAACAAATTATAATTGGAATTCTATAAAAGAATTACATGCCGTTGATTTTGAAGCAATTAAAAAATTATGGGTCATAAATAAAGTGCATCGCGTTATTATTTTAAATCCTGATGGTACAATTAAAAACGGCTTTACAAACTTTTTTGATGTAAATTTTGAACAAAATCTGAAATAATTCATAAAAATAAATCGTTTTAAAAATTTTTGTTATACTTATTTTAATATTCTCTAAAAGAGTTGTGCAATTTTTAATTATTATTTTATTTCTTTAACGCTTTTTTAAATATTTGGAACTAATTATAGGTGTGCATAGTATTTTTTTTGGCTCTTTTTCTGTAACTTATTTATAATCAATAGTATAAAAAATTTGCATAATTCATTTTATTTTTATAATTTGGCAAAAAATAAATAAAACTAATGATTATGACAACAATTACGCGCTTATTTGATTTTCCGTATCATCAATTGGAACAGTATAATCTATCTGATGCCTTAGTTACAAAACAGAATAATGAATGGGTAAAAACTTCAACTAAGGAATATCTCGATAAAGCAAATGCACTTTCTAGAGGTTTATTGCGATTAAATTGTAATAAAAACGATAAAATTGCAATTATTTCTTCAAATAACAGAACAGAATGGCATATAACTGATATTGGTGTTTTGCAAACAGGAGCTCAAACAGTACCTCTTTATCCAACAATTTCTTCAGAAGATTATGAATATATTTTGAATCATTCGGAAGCCACAATGTGCTTTGTTTCTGATCAGGAAGTTTATGATAAATTAATTGCTGTTCAACACAATATTCCAACTTTAAAAGCAATTTATTCCTATAATACTATAAATGGTTGTAAAAATTGGCAAGAAATTCTAGATTTAGGTGCTGATACATCAAATCAAGATGTTGTTGAAGATCGAAAAAATAATGTTACAACAAAAGATTTAGCCACCATTATTTATACTTCAGGAACAACAGGAAAACCAAAAGGGGTAATGCTTTCTCATGAAAATATTGTTGCCGATGTGTTAATGAGTGCTCCAAGAGTACCACTAAGAAAAGGTGATACAAGAGCATTGAGTTTTTTACCAATTTGTCATATTTTTGAAAGAATGTTGACGTATTTGTATCAATATTATGGAATTTCAATTTATTTTGCTGAAAGTATTGAAAAAATTTCAGATAATTTGAAAGAAGTAAACCCTCAAGTAATGTCGGTTGTACCGCGTTTATTAGAAAAAGTATATGATAAAATTTATGCTAAAGGTGCTGATTTAACGGGTATTAAAAAGAAATTATTTTTCTGGGCAACAGGCTTGGGAATGCAATACAAACCATACGAAGAAAATGGCTTTTTCTATGAATTTCAACTAAAAATTGCTCGTAAACTTATCTTTTCTAAATGGCAAGAAGCTTTAGGTGGAAAATTAGAATTACTTGTTTCGGGAAGTGCCGCTTTGCAACCTCGTTTAACAAAAGTGTTCACAGCAGCCGGAATTCCTGTTATGGAAGGATATGGTTTAACGGAAACTTCGCCTGTAATTTCAGTTAATGATATGAGAAATAAAGGCTTTAAAGTGGGAACTGTTGGAAAAGTTTTAGATGGTGTTGAAGTGAAAATTGCTGAAGATGGCGAAATTCTTTGCAAAGGACCTAATGTGATGTTAGGATATTATAAAGATGAAACCCAAACCAATGAAGTACTGAATAACGGTTATTTTCATACAGGTGATATAGGCGAAATTGATAAGGAAGGGTTTCTTAAAATTACGGATCGTAAAAAAGAAATGTTCAAAACGTCGGGCGGGAAATATGTGGCACCTCAAATGCTTGAAAATACCTTCAAACAATCCCGTTTCATTGAGCAAATTATGATTGTGGGTGAAGGTGAAAAAATGCCAGCTGCTTTCATTCAGCCTAATTTTGAATTTGTAAAAGAATGGGCAATCCGTAATAATGTTGCAACAGCGAATACTTCAAATGAAGAACTTTCACAAAGTAAAGAAGTAATTGCTAGAATTCAAGAAGAAATTGAACATTATAATGAACGTTTCGGTAATTGGGAAAAAGTTAAGAAATTTGAATTAACACCTGATGTTTGGTCAATTGACGGCGGTCATTTAACGCCAACGATGAAACTAAGACGTAAAATTATCAAAGAAAAATATAATGCACTTTATTTGAAAATATACGGTCAAAATAATTAATTTGAATATTTTAAAATCGGAAAGCAGTTACTTTCCGATTTTTTTTTGTTTTCCATCACTATTTTATTGGAGTGTTTGTTATAATGTTTCAAATTATAACGGTTTTAATCCATGAGCATCATTTATTTTTGTAATTTTGTTCCAAATTATTCAAAATGAAACAGTTTATTACAATATTAATTTTTGCAATTGTTGGTATAATTGCTTTATTGGAACAAGCAAAACCAGCCCCTAACCGATTGATAATGATTGGTGCAATGGCTATTTTTATGTATGGTTTATTCCAATTAATGAAAAAAATCCCATCAAAAAAAGAGGAGGAACAAAATGATGAAGTTTGATTTAGGCGATACTGTTGCTGTTCTTGATGATGCTATTTCGGGCGTAATTGTAGGTTTCAAAAATCAAGAAATTACTATTGAAACCACAACTGGTTTTTTAATGAATTTCCATGAAAAAGAATTGGTTAAAATTCAAAATAACGCTGAACTGAGTGGGTTTTTTGCCTCCAAAAGTGTTGCTGAAGTCCTGAAAGAAAAAGAAAGTGCTAAAAAAAATCATTTCAAAAAAGAAAAAAAATCCAAACGTGATGATTTTGTTTTGGAAGTGGATTTGCATATCGAAAAATTAGTTCCTTCTTTTAGAGGAATGTCGAATTATGATATTTTAACCCTTCAAACGGAAACCGCAAAACGGCAATTGGATTTTGCAATCAAAAATAGATTTCCAAAAGTTGTTTTAATTCATGGGGTAGGGGAAGGTGTTTTAAAATCGGAATTGGATTTTCTACTCGGACGTTATGAAAATATCACCTTTCAAGATGCAAACTATCAAAAATACGGTTTAGGGGCAACGGAAGTCTATTTTCATCAAAATAAAAAATAAAACGCCTTTAGTATTTTATCAACTTTTATTATCATAAAATAATAGCTTCGTAATTGCTTGTTTTAGGAGTTCTTTATAAAAACGCCTAAAATAGTTTGCAAATACGAAGCAATATTAATTTACCTATTTTATTTTTAGAGCAATTTAATTGGTCAAATAAGTTCCGAAGTTTAAAGTGTCATGTGAAAAATTTAATGTACCACTTTGATATACTACATTTTCGAATAGTATAGAATAGGATTTTGCTGGTAAACCATTTGTTCCGGTTACTAATGTGGTTACGATTTTTACTTGTCCTTCAGTTGCTTTCCAATTTTCAACAATTGCAAATGGTGAATTTGGTGTAGTTTGAGAACAAATTTCAGCATCTGTTAAATTTGCACCGGTGTACATTTTATAACTAAGAAAATTGGTTGCATTTAAAGGAACTGTCGTTGTTCCTGCAACTGTTGGTAATGGATAATCAGGAAATTCAAAACTTAAAACTTGTGAACTACTATTTTTGTACAACTTTGAAGGGGTACATAATTTAGCATTGTCTGTAAAAAAATTAAATGACAGTACATTTGTTAAAGAAGTATAATTTCCAAACAAAAATTCTTCATTTTTTATGGTGCTTTCTCCACTTTTGAAGGCGACGTTTAGGAGTTTTATTTGATGCGTATAAGTTATTGTGGTTGCTTTTGTGGTTTGGTTCACATTTCTTAAAATCGAAGTAATAATTTGTATTTTTCCTCCGGGCTGTGCTTTATATTCCGAAACAACTACAGGACTTGCAGGCGGAATTGAGGAACAAATTGTGTTTGAACTTACAGCTCCATTATAGGAACGATAGAGTAATTGATCCGTTGAAGTTAACGTAAAAATTCTAGGTTCATTTGGAGGAGTGGCTACATTTGCAAAATTGGTAGCAGGGATATTTAGAATTAAAATTTCATTACCTTTTTTTACATATAAAATAGAGTTGCATTTTTCAACCGTTTCATTATTGAAATTAAATTGTTGTAAAGTTAAATCGCCGTCATCACAAGCGTTAAACAATAATGTAAAAGCGAACAGCAGGAGTATTTTTTTCATTTGGATTATGTTAATTACAAAGTACAAAAATAATAAATTTATTTCATTTTTAGGATAAATTAGTTTTTTTTAACAAAGTTGTATAAAAACAAAAAAGCACCTAAAAAAAGGTGCTTTGTGGGGAGAGCAGGATTCGAACCTGCGAAGATGTAATCAGCGGATTTACAGTCCGCCCTCGTTGGCCGCTTGAGTATCTCCCCAAGCCATCTTGCTTATTTGACTAAGCGGTTGCAAAGATAGTATTGTTTTTTAAATTACCAAAGATAAATGGTGTTTTTTTTAAACTATTTTTCAACTGCTTGTAAATGAATTTAATATAGAAACTATTTTTTAAGATAGTTTCCATATTAAACCGCTATTTGGTATTATTTAATACCTAAAAGTTGTTTTACTTTTGCTTTTAAGGCATCACCTCTTAAATCTTTGGCAACAATTTTACCATTTTGATCCAAGATAAATGTTGCAGGAATTGATCCAACATTATATTGTTTTGCGATAGGCTCTTGCCAATGTTTTAAATTTGAAATTTGATTCCAAGTTAAACCATCTTTTGCGATCGCTTCTTTCCATTTTGCAGCATCTTTATCTAAAGATACGCCAATAATATTTAAACCTTTATCGTGAAATTCTTTGTAAAGTGCCACAACATTTGGGTTTTCTGAACGACAAGGACCACACCATGAAGCCCAAAAATCAATAATGGTTACTTTTCCTAATGATTCTTTTAAACTAATTTTTTTCCCATCAGGTGATGGAGCAGCGAAATCGGGTGCTTTGTCTCCTATATTTATTGTTGCACTTGTTTCTAAAATTTTCTTGATGTTTTTCGCACTTTTCGTATCTAATAAACTTTTATCTAAACTATCATAATGTTTTTGAATCTCTTCATTAGTAAGGTGTTGTCTCATTAAAAAGTTTTCAATTAAAAGCACCGAAATAAACGAATCTTTATTATCTTTAATGAATTTTTCAGAATAAGCATTCATTTCGTTTTGAAATTTATCATATTCTTTACGGATTTTACCCATAGTAATCGTATCATTCGACAATTGAGCTTTTTGCATTTTTTCTTTGTTCGCTTTTTCAAATTGAATTACTTTTTTAGTAATTGGCTTTGAACCTTCATTGAATTTCTGAAATTTTTCGTTATTCAAAGTTCCGCCTAAAGTTGAATTTTGAACAGAATCTTTAACAATTTTAATCTCAATTTCACCTTCTTCTAATATAATTGGTAAATTGAAAGGTTCATTTTCAATACTAATAAAGGCTAAATCAATTCCATCTGTTGTACCGTTTAGGAGGAATTTACCATCAGTAACAACAGCGGTATCTTTCGCTAAAATACCGGTTTCGGTTTGAAGGTTTACATATACTTTTTTGCCGTTTTCAATACCTGGAGCTTCACCTTCAATTTTAAACTCTTTGTCTTTCAGATTGTTACATGCAATAGTTAGTAATGCAGTTGCAATAATCAAGTTTATTTTTTTCATATTCAATATTTAAATTAGGGTGCAAATGTATCTAAAAAATCCCATAATTGAAAATTTGAAGGCAGAAAGAACTAAATTTATGATTTTTTTAAGGCAAAGTTTTGCTAATCAAAAAATTAGTTCTATTTTTGCACACCTTTTTAGCGGTTAAGAGTTTTTAAAAAGGTATTGAAATTTTATTTATAACTAACTGTTGTTGTTTTTATTGCATAATGAAACTCGAGAAAACACAGCATACAAATTTTTAATCAGCATGTCTGAAAATAATCAAACACAAGCAGAATTTTTAGCGAATTTTAACTGGCATAACTTCCAAGAAGGTATCGACCCGGTTGATGAAAAAAACTTACAAGAATTTGAAGAACTTGTTACTAAAACGTTTATCTCTACTGGAGATGAGGAAGTTGTAGAAGGTGTTGTTGTAAGAATCACCGATAGAGATGCCATTGTTGATATCAATGCTAAATCTGAAGGTGTTATTTCATTAAACGAATTCCGTTACAATCCAGGTCTTAAAGTAGGCGACAAAGTAGAAGTATTAATTGACGTTCGTGAAGACAAAACAGGACAATTAGTATTATCACACAGAAAAGCTAGAACTATCAAAGCATGGGATCGCGTTATTTCTGCTAATGAAACTGGCGAAATTGTTAATGGTTTCGTGAAATGTAGAACAAAAGGTGGTATGATTGTAGATGTTTTCGGAATTGAAGCATTCTTACCAGGTTCGCAAATTGATGTAAAACCAATCCGTGATTACGATCAATATGTAAACAAAACTATGGAATTCAAAGTGGTGAAAATCAACCATGAATTCAAAAACGTAGTGGTTTCGCATAAAGCACTTATTGAAGCAGATATCGAAGTTCAGAAAAAAGAAATTATCGGTCAATTAGAAAAAGGTCAAGTATTAGAAGGTGTTGTTAAAAACATCACTTCATACGGGGTATTCATTGATTTAGGTGGTGTTGATGGTTTAATCCATATCACAGACTTATCTTGGTCAAGAATCAATCACCCAAGTGAAGTTCTTGAATTAGACCAAAAATTAAACGTTGTTATCCTTGATTTCGATGATGAAAAAACAAGAATCCAATTAGGTTTAAAACAATTAAACGCTCATCCATGGGATGCTTTAGGTGCTGATTTGAAAATCGGTGATAAAGTAAGTGGTAAAGTTGTTGTTTTAGCTGATTACGGTGCTTTCATCGAAGTGGCTGAAGGTGTTGAAGGTTTAATTCACGTTTCTGAAATGTCTTGGTCAACGCATTTACGTTCTGCTCAAGATTTTATGAAAATCGGTGATGTGGTTGAAGCTGTTGTTTTAACACTTGACAGAGACGAAAGAAAAATGTCGTTAGGTATCAAACAAATGACGCAAGATCCTTGGACTGATATCACTGCTAAATATCCTGTAGGTTCTAAACATGAAGGTATCGTTAGAAACTTTACTAACTTCGGAATCTTTGTTGAACTTGAAGAAGGTATCGATGGTTTAGTTTATATCTCGGATTTATCTTGGACTAAAAAAATCAAACACCCATCTGAATTTGTAAATGTTGGTGAAAAACTTGATGTAGTAGTATTAGAACTTGATGTTGATGGTCGTAAATTATCTTTAGGACACAAACAAACTACTTCTAATCCTTGGGATAAATATGAAGACGCTTTTGCAGTAGGAACAATCCATAACGGAACAATCTCTGAAATCGTTGATAAAGGTGCAACTGTAGAATTTGGTGAAGATATCGTAGCTTTTATTCCAACGCGTCATCTTGAAAAAGAAGACGGAAAAAAATTGAAAAAAGGGGATACAGCTGATTTCAAAGTAATCGAATTCAACAAAGAATTTAAAAGAGTAGTAGCTTCGCATACTTCAATCTTCAGAGAAGAAGAAGAAAAAGCAGTAAAAGCAGCTGAAACTGCAGCTCCTGCAGCACAGCAACAAACTTCAACTTTAGGTGATAATAATGATATTTTAGCCGAATTAAAAGCTAAAATGGAAAAAGGAGGAAACTAATTTTTAAGGAACTTCTTTATATTCTTTTAAAGAAATTGACCATCTCTATTCGTAGAGATGGTTTTTTTTTGGGGTAAACGCAATTTAAAAACTTCCGACTTGATATATTTTTATCTTTTTTTACCGTATTTCAATTAATTTTCATTAAATTTTTAAAAAAAGATACATTTATTTCTTTATTTTTTACCGAATTAAATAATTATTGAAAGCAATTTTTATATCTTTGCTAAAATATCAATGGAGAATGAGTGTAATTAAATTTATAACCAGTAAAACCTTTTTTTTACAAGTACTTATTGCAGCAGGAATTGTGGCAACTTTTACTTTTTTATTAATTCTTTTCTTGGATTTTAGAACCAATCATGGGCAAGAAATCAAAGTGCCAGATTTAGCTAAAATGAAATTAAATACGGCTGAAGAACAATTAAATGAACTTGATTTGGAACTCTTTTTATTAGATACTGTCGATTTTAATCCAGATTTTCCGCCTCACTCAATTGTGGAACAAGACCCGAAAGCGGGAAGCTTGGTGAAAGATGGTAGAAAAATTTATATCAAACTAAATGCTGGCGGATTCACTTCTGTTGAAATACCTGAATTTAAAGACAAAACGTATCGACAAATTCTTTCTACCTTAACTGCTCTAACCCTAAAAGAAGGTAAAATTACCTATAAACCTCATATCGCTAAAGATGTGGTGTTGCAACTTTATCAAAACGGAATGCGACTTCGAGCTGGAGATATGGTTAAGAAAAACAGTACAATCGAAATCGTTTTAGGTGATGGAAAACAAGTATTTGATGAAAATACTTTCGATTCAGAAGAACCTGCTGATACGCTCCCACCTACCGAAAACCCTGAAAATACGCCTGTAGAGTTTCAAGAATAAATATGGAAAATACCAAAATCGCACCTGAATTAGAAGACGAATTATACGAACACCATCGCTTTGAAGCTAGCAAAGGACAATCGCCCTTGCGTGTCGATAAATTTCTGATGAACCTAATCGAAAACACAACTAGAAATAAAATTCAACAAGCGGCAACGAACGGTGCAATTCTCGTAAACGAGGAACCCGTGAAGTCAAATTATAAAGTGAAACCGGGTGATGTGGTGCGTTTAGTTTTGGCACACCCCACTTATGAGCAATTGCTAACACCCGAAAATATACCGCTAAACATCGTTTTTGAAGATGAACAGCTCCTTGTTATCAATAAACCTGCTGGAATGGTTGTGCATCCTGGTCATGGCAATTATTCCGGAACACTCGTGAATGCTTTAGCTTTCCATTTTCAAAATTTACCTCTAAATAGCTCGGAAAGACCCGGATTGGTTCACCGAATTGATAAAGACACAACCGGACTTTTAGTGATTGCTAAAACGGAGTTTGCAATGACTTTTCTAGCGAAGCAATTTGCTGAGAAAACTTCTGAACGCGAATATGTTGCCCTTGTGTGGGGAAATGTAGTTGAAGATGAAGGTACTATTGAAGGAAATATCGGAAGACACGACACCAATCGTATGCAAATGACCGTGCATCAAAGTGAGGAAAAGGGAAAACCAGCGATTACGCATTACAAAGTTTTAGAGCGTTTTGGTTATGTAACGCTGATTTCTTGTAAGTTAGAAACAGGAAGAACCCACCAAATTAGAGTACACCTCAAACATATTGGTCACACCTTATTTAATGATGAACGCTATGGTGGAAACGCAATTTTGAAAGGCACCACTTTTACGAAATACAAGCAATTTATTGATAATTGTTTCAAAACACTTCCCCGTCAAGCACTTCATGCGAAAACACTTGGATTTGAACACCCGATTACTAAAGAATTTTTACGCTTCAATTCCGAAATTCCGCAAGATTTAAGCGAATGTATCGAAAAATGGCGTACCTATTCCAAAGCTCAAACCTTTATTGAGGAGTAATTGTTTTTGAACCGAATCAGTAGGTATTCTTGGTTTCCTTATTCCCGCCATCCACTCTATCTTTTTGGTTACGGTTTTCAGTTGAAATTTTATTGTAAAACACAAAAAACAAGTAACCAATAACAAATAACCAAAAAGGATGCCGTTCCTGTCGGGAGCTTGTCCCGTTTTTTCGGGAGTAAAGAGTGATGTTGTGGCATTTTTGGGACTGTTTTTCAGTTCATTTGGGTAATAGGCAAAAGGTAATAGGCAATAGGCAATAGGCAATGGGCAAAAGGCAAAAGGCAAAACACAAAAAGCAAGCAATTAATGGTTTAATTTTCTTATTTTCTTAATATTAAAAATGAAGTCGAAACCTAAATTCCGAAGGGTTGGCATAGGCTCTAAAACTTGGAACTTATTTTTTTTCTTTGCATAAATTACGCTATTTCAAAATTCATGAACTGAAATACTGCATAAAATGCCCAAACCTCACTTACTACTCCCGATGGGAGCGATATCCTTTTTTATGGTTGAAAATTTCATTGTAAATTTTTGATAGTAAACACATCAACTGAAAAACGGAACCATAAAAAAGATTTAGCGGACAGCGGGAACATGGAAACCAAAAATGCCAATACTATTCGGTTCCAAAAAAACAAAAAACCGTTGTTAAAAAAACCTATTAATTTGCAATATATCTCATTTTTTTGTACTATTGTGGTTTAAATTGAAAACCATTACTACGCATTAGATGATGTTTATGTGGGTTTTTCTTAACAATGAAATAGCTTTAATAATTATGTATTTACCTCAAACAGAAAATTTACCCATAAATATACTTGCTTCAGTTTTTAAAAGCAAAGTTGCAACCTATAAATATTATTGGTTACTTGCTATAATTGAATTAGTAGAAGAAGGGAATATTGAAATTCCTAAAAGGAAAATATTTTCAAAAATGATAAGTAATTCTTGGTACACTATAAATTATTTTAAATTATCTTTTGGAAAATCGGATCAATTGCAAAATGCTGTAGAACGAATTTTAAAGGCAGAAAATTTAACTATAGACGAAAAGAAAAACAATATAGAAATCAATTATTTCATTTTGATAAAAATGTACCACATTGGTTTTTATCGCCTTGGTTTCCAAAAAATCACGAAGAAACGGATAGTCAACAAAAAAAAAGAATCTATTCTGATTCAAAATCGTTTATAAATGATAGTTTATATGCGTTGCACAAAGATTTTATTTTAATTAACCCAATTTGGATTTCTTATTTAAAAGCTAACTCAAAAATTATAAAGGATTTTTGTTGGTGGAATTTATCCTTATTTCTTCAAACTCGAAATCCAAATGTTCCAGATATTCCAAATAAGCTAATTAAACCACCAGTTAGAAATGGTTTGACAAAACAAACCGATGAATATTGGAAAATTGTTTTTAAGGAATTAAGCTTTATTGAGTGTATTTTTACAGGAAAAAAACTGTATTTTGATGAAAAGAATTTTGCATTAGACCATTTTATTCCTCATGCTTTTGTTTCGCATGATTTGATTTGGAATTTATTACCAATTGAAAAGAAATTCAATTCTTCAAAAAGTGATAAGTTACCGTTGTTTGAAAAATATTTTGATAAATTTTTTGATTTACAGAAAGTAGCATTTGAAATCAATAAACAGCACAACTCAAAAAGCAAATATATGGATGAATTTCTTATCATTTTTTCAAATATTGATGAATTTGAAAAAGAAAAATTTTCAAACATTATACAGCCATTAATTACAATAGCGAATAATAACGGATTTCCATATATGCATGAATAATTTAAACCAAAATAGTCATTTAACAGCTATAGAAAGAACGACACTTTCATATCCAGCAAGAATTTTACTAAACCAAAAGAAAATTATTGGTAAAGTCCTTGATTTTGGTTGTGGAATCGGAAAAGATGTGGAATTATTAAAAAACAAAGGATTTGAAATAGAGGGTTATGATCCCTTTTATTTTCCTGAATTTCCAAACGAGAAATATGATACAATTTTATGTTTTTATGTTTTAAATGTGCTACTTCCGGAAGAGCAAGCCGAAGTTTTAATGAATGTTTCAAATCTTTTAAAACCAAATGGAAAAGCCTATTTTGCTGTCCGCAGAGATATTCAGTATGAAGGATTTAGAATGCATAAAATGCATAAAAAAGAAACCTATCAATGTATCATCAAATTGGGTTATTCTTCTATTTTCAAAAACGAAAATTGTGAAATTTATGAGTATGAACACTTCACTACATTGCATAAAGGAAATGAAAAATTAAGCCCTTTTTTAGTAGGCGATGAATGTCGAGAATTAATCGTTGAAACGGCAACAGTTTTTTCTTTTTATGATAAATTTCCTGTTTCAAAAGGTCATGCTTTGATTGTTCCGAAACGTTTGGTTTCAAGCTATTTTGATTTAACGTTGAAAGAACAAACAGCTTGTTGGATTGTTGCAAATAAAGTAAAAAATATTCTTCAAGAAAAATTCAATCCTGATGGTTTTAATATTGGCATGAACATTAATGAAGCGGCAGGACAAACCATTTCGCATTGTCATATTCATGTAATTCCAAGATACAGGGGTGATGTGGAAAATCCAAAAGGTGGCATTCGTGGGGTTATTCCCAGTAAAAAAGAGTATTAATCTAGATTAATGAACATGGAGGAATTGATAAAAGTTGAAAAACTGCAATTTAACAAAAGCACTTTGTGTTTTAATAAGTATAAAAACGAAAAAGGATTTACCTATATCAAAGTGATACAAAATTGTGAAATAGATACCGAAAATACAATTTTGATTAATCCTAAAAATTTAGATGCGATTATTACTGTTTTGAAACGTTTTAAGGAAGAAATCAGTGCAGATGAGAAGAACGTTTCTGATTTATATATTTCTGAAATGGATCAAAAAATAATTATTAAAACGTTTTTAAAAGGAGTCCAGATTAGCGATTTGGTATTACAATTTCGTTATGAAGATGCCACTATTAGGGAAATCCTCCTCAAAAATAATATAGTAATTATAGATGGTATTAAAAATCCACCAAAAAATCCATCGAAATATAGATGGAAAAAAGGGAATAGATATTAAATTTGATGTTTTGGAGATGAGTGAAGCGGAATAAAATAATAGCTTGAATCCTTTATGCCACCAACCCCATCCGCTTTTCCAATTTGCAATCTCTTTGCTTTTTGTGCTTTTATTTGCTGAAAAACTGTATCTTTGCGTTTTCACAAAAATTATGCAACAAGTTACGGACGATACCATAGAAATTATTGGTGCTAGAGCACATAATCTTAAAAATATTGACCTTTCAATCCCAAGGGAAAAATTGGTGGTGATTACGGGGCTTTCGGGTTCGGGAAAGTCATCTTTGGCTTTTGATACGCTTTATGCTGAGGGGCAAAGAAGGTATATTGAAACTTTTTCGGCTTATGCACGCCAATTTTTAGGGGGCATGGAACGACCTGATGTGGATAAAATTGATGGTCTTTCGCCCGTTATTGCGATCGAACAAAAAACAACAAGCAAAAGCCCTCGCTCCACCGTTGGGACCATTACCGAAATTTATGATTTTTTAAGACTTTTGTACGCAAGAGCAGCCGATGCCTATAGTTACAACACCGGCGATAAAATGATTTCTTATACCGACGAACAAATAAAAACCTTGATTTTAGAGGATTTTAAAGACCAGAAAATTGTGGTTTTAGCACCGGTAATCCGCTCTAGGAAAGGTCATTATCGGGAATTGTTTGAGCAAATTGCTAAGCAGGGTTTTGTAAAAGTTCGGGTTGATGGTCAAATTCGAGATTTGGAACTTGGCATGAAAGTGGACCGCTATAAAACACATGATATTGAAATTGTTATCGACAGAATTGCTATTGATACCACCGAAGAAACGGATAATAGAATAACGGAATCCATAAAAACAGCCATGAATCACGGGGAAAATGTGCTTATGGTAATGGCACATGACAGTACGGAAGTGCGGTTTTATAGTCGGAATTTAATGTGTCCGTCTTCTGGAATTTCATACCCGAATCCGGAACCTAATAATTTCTCATTCAACTCCCCTAAAGGGGCTTGTCCGCATTGCAACGGATTGGGTGTGGTCAATGAAATTAATCTGAAAAAAATAATACCAAACGCTAAAGATTCTATTAAAAGTGGTGGTTTTGCTCCTTTGGGAGAATATAAAAACACTTGGATTTTTAAACAACTTGAACTAATCGCTGCGAAATATAATTTTAAAATTACCGATGCCATTTCCTCCATTCCGCAAGAAGCTATGGATATGATTTTGTATGGTGGTAACGAAAAATTTTCAGTAGTTTCAAAGGTTATGGGGATTACGAAAGACTATAAAATTGATTTTGAAGGAATTTCTAATTTCATTAAAAACCAATTTGAAAATTCGGAATCTACAAGCATCAAACGCTGGGCAAAAGAATTTATGGATGAAAAAGATTGCTCGGATTGTGAAGGAACAAGATTGCGAAAAGAATCGTTATATTTTAAATTAAATTCCAAAAATATTGGCGATTTAGTGCAAATGGATATTGCCGAACTCTCGGAATGGTTTCATGATTTACCAAATCATTTATCTGATAAACAACAAGTTATTGCGGTTGAGGTGTTGAAAGAAATTACCTCTAGGTTGCAATTTTTATTAGATGTAGGGTTAAATTATTTGTCTCTAAACCGAAGTTCTAAATCACTTTCGGGTGGGGAAGCACAACGGATTCGATTGGCAACACAAATTGGCTCGCAGTTAGTGGGGGTTTTGTATATTTTAGATGAGCCAAGCATCGGATTGCATCAACGTGATAATGAACGGTTAATTAAATCCTTGGAAAGTTTACGCGATTTAGGCAATTCGGTAATTGTTGTAGAACATGACAAGGACATGATGGAACGTGCTGATTATGTGATTGATATAGGTCCAAAAGCTGGACGATTTGGTGGTGAAATTATCAGTAAAGGCACACCAAAAGAATTGCTTTTACAAAACACAATTACGGCTCAATATCTGAATGGGAAAATGAAAATTGAAGTCCCAAAAACACGTCGTGAAGGTAATGGAAAATTCTTAAAATTAACAGGTGCTTCTGGAAATAATCTCAAAAATGTAACAATTGAAATTCCGCTTGGAAAACTTATTTGTGTAACAGGTGTTTCGGGTAGTGGCAAATCAACTTTGATAAATGAAACCTTATATCCAATTTTGAACGCTCATTTTTTTAATGCTGTTAAGAAACCCCAACCGTATAAAAAAATAGAAGGTTTAGAGCATATTGATAAAGTAATTGATATTGATCAAAGCCCAATTGGACGAACCCCACGTTCCAATCCTGCAACATATACTGATGTTTTTTCGGAAATCAGAACGCTTTATACGCAAACTCCCGAAGCCATGATTCGAGGGTATAAACCAGGTCGATTTAGCTTCAATGTGAAAGGAGGACGTTGTGAAACCTGCGAAGGAAGTGGCGTGCGAACCATCGAAATGAGCTTTTTACCTGATGTTTATGTGGAATGTGAAACCTGTATGGGAAAACGTTTCAACAGAGAAACTTTAGAAATTCGTTATAAAAGCAAATCCATTTCTGATGTGCTAAATATGACCGTAGATGAAGCCGTAGCTTTTTTTGAAAATATCCCGAAGATTTACAGAAAAGTCAAGACAATTCAAGATGTTGGTTTGGGATATATTACGCTTGGCCAGCAAAGTACAACGCTTTCAGGTGGCGAAGCACAACGCATCAAATTAGCATCGGAACTTTCTAAAAAAGACACTGGAAATACCTTTTATATTTTGGATGAACCTACAACAGGTTTGCATTTTGAAGATATTAGGGTGTTGATGAATGTAATCAATATTTTAGTTGATAAAGGCAATACGGTTTTAATTATTGAGCACAACCTTGATGTAGTAAAATTAGCCGATTATGTAATTGATATTGGCTATGAAGGTGGAAAGGGCGGAGGTGAAGTGGTTGCAAAAGGAACTCCCGAAGAATTGATTAAAAATAAAAAAAGCTATACAGCCCAGTTTTTGAAGAAAGAAATGTAGTTGATGTTAATTTTTATAGTTTCTGGATTAAATTCTGTATTTTTGTATTGAATTTATCCATCAAATCGCTATTTTAAAAAATAAAGCGATATCATAACTTGTTCCGATAATTCGGGATGACCTTAAAAAAAATAAATATTTACATATGAAAACATTAGTTATTGGTGCCTCAACAAACGCAGAACGTTATTCGTATAAGGCAATTAAAAGTTTGGTCGCACATCAGCATGAAGTGGTGGCAATCGGTGCTAAAAAAGGTACTATTTTTAACATTGAAATTGAAACTGAAAAAATTGATTTCACAGGAATTGATACGGTTACTCTTTATATTAATCCGAAACTTCAAGAGGCGTATTATGATTATATTTTAAGTTTGAACCCAAGAAGAGTGCTTTTTAATCCGGGTACAGAAAATCCTGCTTTTTATGAACTATTAAAAAAGAAGAATTGTATCGTAGAAGAAGCTTGTACATTAGTTCTTTTGGCTACGAATCAGTATTAATCCTAGAAATGTAAGCAATCCGTTAATGATAATAATCTCAAAACTAATGGAATAAGCAAACCATTTTTCACTATTTAGATTTAAAAGTATGGAACCACAAACGGCAATAAGAGCTACAAACGGTGTGTAAGCATCTTTGATTTTCCAATTTGTGAACAATCCGAAGGCATAAAGTCCTAAAAGTGGGCCATAAGTAAAACCTACAAATTTTAATACTTTATCGATGATGCTTGCGTCTTGAATGGCATATTTAAAGAATAAAATGACCCCGATTGACACCAAAACAAAGGCAAAATGAATCTGTTTTCTGATTTTTATTTGATTGGCTTGAGGTTGTTTCTTTTCAATTTCTAGAATATCAATACAAAAAGAGGTGGTAAGTGACGTTAAAGCACTATCAGCACTGGAATAAGCAGCGGCAATTATCCCGATAATGAAACAAATGGAAACAACGATTCCCAAATGGGCATTGGCAAGAATTGGGAATAATTGGTCTTGATGTGCTATAATGTTGTTTTTCAGAGCATATTCCGTAAATAATAACCCTAAAAGTAGAAAAAGGGCATTCACAATTACTAAACTTATGGTGAACCAAAACATATTTTTCTGAGCTTCTTTCAGATTTTTACAACTTAAATTTTTCTGCATCATATCTTGATCTAAACCTGTCATGGCAATTGCAATAAACGCCCCCGAAATAAGTTGTTTCCAAAAATAAGTGGGTAATAAAGCATTTTCGAAAAAGAATATTTTAGAAAAATCGCTATTATTTACATAAGAAAAAAGTGAAATAGTTTCAAGACCTAAATCATCAGAAACGATATAAATACTAACAGCAACTGAGGCTAACATAAAAAATGTTTGCAAAGTATCAGTCCAAATAATGGTTTTTATTCCGGATTTGAAAGTATAAAGCCAAATAAATAAGAGTGTAGCAGAAACGGTTACCCAAAAAGGAATTTTTAAAGGCGTAAAAACTAAAGTTTGTAAAACATCAATCACCAAAAGCAACCGTAGATTTGAAATTATTGTTTTGGAAATAATGAAAAACCAAGCTGCTGTTTTGTATGAATAAACACCTAATCTGTCGTTCAAATAGGTGTAGATGGAAGTCAGATTTAATCTGTAATATAAAGGAAGTAAAACAGTTCCAATCACCAAATAACCTAAAACATACCCTAAAACCAGTTGAAAATAACTAAACTGAGAACTTTCCACTTTTCCGGGAATGGAAATAAAAGTAACCCCCGAAAGCGTGGCACCAATCATTCCAAAAGCCACTAAATACCACGAAGCTTGTTTGTTAGCAGTAAAAAAAGTGGCATTAGATTCCTTATATTTTTTTCCTGTAAAAAAAGCCGTTGCTAAGATAATAGCAAAATAAAAAAGTATTAAAAACAGTATTGAAAGCGGTTGCATCGGTATATTTTGGTGCAAATATAAAATAAAATTAAAAACGGCGGTGCCAATTTCAAGATTCTTTTATAAATTTGCAAAATGGAATTGCCATCAAAATTATTAGAAAATGCGGTTAAAGAAATAGCTCAATTGCCCGGAATCGGAAAGCGATCTGCTTTGCGTATGGTTTTGCATTTGTTAAAACAACCAATTGAACAAACCGAACAACTTGCAAATGCATTACACGCTTTACGAACGGAAATAATGTTTTGTACTTCTTGCCATACGATTTCAGATTTTGAAATTTGTAGTATTTGTGAAAACCAAGCACGTGATCATAGTATTATTTGTGTCGTTGAAGATGTTCGCGATGTGATGGCGTTAGAAAACACGGGGATTTATAAAGGTATTTACCATGTTTTGGGTGGGAAAATTTCGCCAATTGAAGGAATTGGTCCTAGTCAATTGAAAATTAATACGTTAGTAGAAAAAGTAAAAACAGGTGAAGTTTCGGAACTAATTTTTGCCTTAAGTTCAACAATGGAAGGGGATACAACGAATTTTTATATCTATAAACAAATCCAAAAATATGAAGTAAAAACCTCTACAATCGCAAGAGGAATAGCAGTTGGAGATGAATTAGAATACGCAGATGAGGTAACTTTGGGGAGAAGTTTATTGAATAGAATTCCTTTTGAAATCGCTAATTCGTATTAATGTAAACAAAAATCTAACAAATTTATT
>Ga0247722_10000777_pt1 | contig 18493 bp, 13 predicted proteins | sample MSEWelMarce3H_FC_FD_189094 | JGI IMG/M metagenome (GOLD analysis project Ga0247722, IMG submission 189094) | Subsurface sediment microbial communities from gas well in West Virginia, United States - MSEEL Well Study Marcellus 3H_FC | ecosystem: Environmental > Terrestrial > Deep subsurface >... | reverse complement strand
TCTGGTGCCCGCACCGATTTCCGATTTGACTTCAACTATTTTTATCGGTTTTATCATAAATTCTGTAACAATAGACTGTATTTAATAGTAAATTTGTATATCCGGTTAACTTACATTGAAACTTTTTTACTAATCTGACTAACTTACTTTAATCAAATGGATAATTTGTATTCCACTCTCATCAATCAGACCTTTAATTTTCCCCAAGAAAGTTTCGAGGTGAAAGATGAGGAATTGTATTTTAATGATATTCCCCTTATGGATGTCATTAAACAATATGGCACCCCTTTGCGCATCACCTATTTGCCAAAGATAAGTTCTCAGATCCAGAAGGCTAAGCGTTTGTTTAATGTCGCCATGGCCAAAGTCGATTACAAAGGAAAGTATATTTATTGTTATTGTACAAAGAGTTCACATTTCAGTTTTGTGCTGGATGAGGTGTTGCGCAATGAAGTTCACATCGAGACTTCATCAACTTTCGACCTACAGATTATCAAAGAACAGTTTCAAAAGAAAACGTTAAACAAAGATACGTATATTATTTGTAACGGCTATAAGCGGACGGCTTATAAGCAGTCGATTGCAGACTTAATTAACGATGGATTTAATGTCATTCCCGTCCTCGATCACCTGGACGAAATTGATTATTACAAAAAACATTGTAAAGCAGATGTCGTTAATCTGGGCATCCGAATCAGCACGGAAGAAGAACCGAGTTTTACTTTTTACACCAGTCGCCTTGGTATTCGCAACAGTGAGATCATGAGTCTGTATGAGGATAAGATTAAGACCAATCCGAAATTCAAACTGAAGCTCCTACATTTCTTTATCAATACAGGGATTAAAGACACGATTTATTATTGGACGGAGTTGAACAAGTGTCTCCACATCTACAAAGAACTCAAGGCAGTTTGTCCAGAGTTGGACAGTCTCAACATTGGCGGTGGCATGCCGATTCGCACCTCTTTAGGCTTTGAGTACGATTACGAATACATGATAGAGGAGATTGTGGAGCAGATTAAAGTGTTTTGTGATCAGCATGACATTACAGAGCCGAATATTTTTACAGAATTCGGCTCATACACGGTTGGTGAAAGTGGTGCGACCCTTTATTCCATCATTGATCAGAAGCAGCAGAATGACCGGGAAACTTGGTATATGATTGACAGTTCCTTTATCACCACGCTTCCAGATACTTGGGGGATCAACCAGCGCTTTATTTTGCTGGCGATCAATAACTGGGATAAACCTTACATTCCTGTTAATTTGGGGGGACTCACCTGCGACAGTATGGATTATTACAATACCGAAGCCCACACCAATCAGGTCTTTTTGCCGATTCTGGAGAAGAATCAGAAAAAGCCACAATACATTGGTTTTTTCCATACTGGAGCCTATCAAGAAGCGCTAAGTGGCTATGGTGGCACCCAGCATTGCCTGATTCCCGCGCCTAAACACGTGCTGATTGACAGGGATGAAGACGGTTCGCTGACCACACGGTTGTTTGCCAAGGAGCAAAGCTATAAAAGCATGTTAAAAATCCTCGGCTATTGAAGTTTAGGGACTAAAAAACAGGGTTTTGTAACCTGTTCACTTTTTCTGAAAATATTTGATTTATAAGGCCTTTCAACGTTTTGCTTTGGCAGGCTTATTTATAACTTTACATGTTTATACATAGGATTTTATGGCAATATTCGACTTCTTAACGCAGGACATAGCGATTGACCTTGGTACAGCAAATACCATCATTATCAGTAATGATAAAGTGGTTGTAGATGAGCCCAGTATTGTGGCGAGGGACAGAACGAATGGTCGGATTATTGCGGTCGGGCGTTCTGCGCAAATGATGCATGGAAAAACCCACGAAAATATTAAGACCATCCGTCCCTTAAAAGATGGGGTGATTGCCGATTTTCAAGCAGCGGAAGAAATGATAAAGGGGATGATTAAGATGATTAATCCGGGCAATCGTTTTTTCAAACCTTCACTTCGGATGGTGGTTTGTATTCCAAGTGGTATTACAGAGGTGGAGAAGCGTGCGGTTCGCGACAGTTGCGAGCATGCAGGTGCCAAGGAAGTCTACATGATTCATGAACCAATGGCGGCCGCTATTGGTATGGGTATTGACGTGGAAGAGCCCATGGGCAACATGATTATTGATATTGGGGGTGGTACTTCAGAGATTGCCGTGATTGCGCTTGGAGGTATTGTTTGCGATAAAAGTACGCGAATAGCGGGCGATGACTTTAATGCAAATATTGAAGAGTATATGCGTCGTCAGCACAACATTCTAATTGGGGAACGCAGTGCTGAACGCGTGAAAATTGAAGTTGGCGCCGCGATGACGGAAATTGAAAATCCACCACAGGATTACGCTGTTCAGGGTCGTGATTTAATGAGTGGTATTCCGAAAGAAGTATATATCAGTTATGTCGAGATTGCACATTGTCTCGATAAATCTATTTCAAAGATTGAGGAAGCGATTTTAAACGCGCTGGAAATGACACCGCCAGAACTAGCTGCCGATATTTATCGCAAGGGTATTTTTATGGCTGGCGGGGGTTCACTTTTGAGGGGACTTGACAAGCGTATTTCCTTGAAGACAAAGTTACCGGTGCATGTATGCGAGGATCCGCTGCGCGCCGTGGCAAGAGGGACAGGAATTGCACTGAAGAATGTTCACAAATTCCCTTTCCTGATTAAATAAAAAAAGGAACTGGCCCTAAATTAGAACGTTAAACGGCAGCACATTTCTTTTAGACGCAGGGAATAAGAAATCAAAGGCATGAAGAATCTGTTTGCATTTCTGATACGGCACAATTTTATTTTTGCCTTTTTATTTTTCTTAGTTGTCTGTGTATGGCTTATGGTTCAGCACAATGGCTATCAGGGTTCGCGGGTACTCAATTCAAGTAATGAAGTTGTTGCTGGGGTATATCAGAGCGCTGCAAATACAAAAGAATATTTTTCACTGCGGCAGGAAAACGAAAAGCTGGCCAATGAAAATGCAATTCTTAGAAATTTACTTCGTTCCAATTATGCCACCATTCCCCTGAAAGTTTATATACGGAAGGATACGCTCTACAAACAACAATACTCCTATACCAGCGCTAAAGTGGTTAATTCCTCAGTGAACAAGCGAAGGAACTTTTTAACACTGAATGCCGGTTTAGATAAAGGCCTTCGCCAGGACATGGCGGTAATGACCAGCGATGGCATTGTAGGAATCATTTCTAACGTCAGTGAAAATTTCTCAAGCGCCATGAGTTTATTACACAAAGATGTCCGCGTTAACTGTCAGCTAAAAAAAGATGGCAGCTACGGACCCTTGGTGTGGGATGGAGTGGATTACCGTTTTTGCCAATTAAATGATATTCCAACGCATTCAAAAATCACCAAAGGTGATACCGTTGTGACCAGTGAACTTTCTGGCATTTTTCCGGAGGGTTTAATGGTCGGCACGGTCGAGAGTTATGAGCGGCGCCCGAACGAATCCTTTTACACAGCTCAGGTGCGCTTGAGTGCCGATTTAAAAAAGGCGAACCACGTCTATGTGATTACCAATAGGTTTAAGAACGAACGCGACTCTCTAGAGACGGCAAATCAGAAACAAGTTGACGACTGAGATTATAAAAAATAGTATTCGATTTATACTGCTAGTCCTTCTGCAGGTAATTGTCATTCAGAATATACATCTGGGTAGCTATATCATCCTGCTGCCATACGTGATGGTGATTATTTTATTGCCCTTTGAGACCAATAAACTCGTTGTTCTGATTTTAGCTTTTCTTTTGGGCGCTGTGGTTGATTATTTTTATGATTCCTCTGGACTGCATGCTGCAGCCTGCACCACACTTGGTTTTTCAAGATATTATGTGCTAAAATATATTTCCCCGCGTGAAGGCTATGAAAGTGGCGTTGCGCCGACAGTTGACGAGATGGGACTGGAGTGGTTCTTGCGTTATGCCGGAACTCTGGTTCTGCTTCATCACTTCACTTTGTTTTATCTGGAGGTTTTTCGTTTTTCTGAATTTTTTAGCACTTTGCTGCGCGTGATTTTGAGCAGCGTGGGGACCTTTGCATTGATGTATCTGATTCAGTTTTTATTTTTTACAAGGCTCCGACGCGCATGAGCTCCCATTCCCACTTAGCAGATCGTAAATTAATTATCGGTGGGTTTTTCACCTTGGTGATGATGATCTATATCTGCCGGTTATTTTACATACAGTTGATTGATGATCAATACAAACTGGATGCGCAAAATAATGCTCTACGCAGAATTACGGAGTATCCCGTTCGCGGATATATCTATGACCGCAAGGGTAAACTGTTGGTATTTAATGAACCTTCTTACGATTTAATGATTATTCCCCGTGAAACAAAAGGTTGTGATACGGTTTCGCTTTGTGAGGTTCTTCAAATGACGAGAGTCGAGTATCTCAAACGCTACAAAAAAGCTTGTCAGGCACCAAATTCGCCACGACGGGAGAGTATCTTTGAGAAACAAATGTCTGCACGCACCTATGCTGCATTGCAGGAAAAACTATACCGATTCAAAGGCTTTTTTGTGCAGAAAAGAACGGTTCGCAAATACCCTCGTCCCATTGCCGCACATTTGCTTGGTTATGTGGGTGAGGTCAGTAAAGAGAAAGCGGAAAAAGACCCCTATTACCATGAAGGGGATTATATTGGGATAACGGGTATTGAAAAAAGTTACGAAGAAGTCCTCAGGGGCAGAAAGGGAACGCAGGTTGCCATCACAAATGTCCACAATAAAACCATGGGTCGTTACATGGAGGGAAAGTATGATACTGCAGCAATTGCCGGCAAGCCTTTGTATTGCAGTATTGACATGGATCTTCAGGAATATGGAGAAACCTTACTGAAAAATAAAAAGGGCGCTGTTGTTGCCATTGAACCGTCAACGGGTGAGATTTTATGTCTGATTTCCAGCCCCGGCTACGATCCGAATTTATTGGTTGGGGGAAAAGAACGTTCAAAGAATTTTACAAAACTATATTATGATAGTCTGGATCTTCCGCTTTTTAATCGGGCCCTCACAGCGATGTATCCTCCGGGTTCTATATTTAAATTAATTGATGCGTTGATTGCCCAGGACGATGGTTTAATCAAGCGTTCCACCAGCTATCCCTGCGCGCGGGGATACCCCCCAATGGGAGGTAAGCCAAAATGCCATCCACACGGACAGGTGGACCTGGTCGGCTCAGTCGCACAGTCCTGCAACTCCTATTACAGTTATGTGTTCCGAGAGATTGTGGACCAGAAGAAGTACCCTCATTTTATTGACGGGTACAATCACTGGCGAGATAAAGTCATGACCTTTGGTCCAGGAACGCGACTGGGATCCGACCTGCCATTTGATAAACCGGGCAATGTTCCATCTGCGAAATACTACGATAAGGTTTTTGGAAAAAATGGATGGCGAAGTAATACTATTGTCTCCCTCGGGATTGGACAGGCGGAGTTAACACTCGTGCCTTTGCAGATGGCGAATGTTGTAGCAGCTATTGCTAACCGAGGTTTTTATTATACACCACACTGCGTTAAAGGTATCGGCAACGAAAAAAAAATTGACGCGCGTTTCCGTTTAAAACACTTGGTAGGTGTGCAAAATCAGGAAGCCTACACGAATGTGATTGATGGCATGCAAATGTGTTTAGACGCTGGTACTGGTTACGCTTCGCGTGTCAAGGATATCGTTATCTGCGGCAAGACAGGTACTGCGCAGAATCCACATGGGAAGGATCATGCCGTTTTTCTGGCATTCGCACCGCGTGAAAAGCCGCAGATCGCCATTGCCTGTATAATTGAAAATGCTGGCTTTGGTGGGGTTTGGAGCGCTCCCGTAGTGACCCTTATGATTGAGCACTACTTAAAAGGAAAAACAGACCGGCCCGAACTTGAAAAACGAATCTTGGAGGCTGATCTTATTCATAATAAATCTTTACTGGTAGTAAAACAATAAGGATGGCAAGAAATGACAAAGACGTATTTTATGGTGTGGACCGGACAACCGTGCTCATCTACGTTCTGCTCGTCATTATGGGCTGGCTGAATATCTATGCGGCTGTGTTTAATGAGGAGCATCAAAATATTTTTGACACTACTCAGAAGTATGGAAAGCAACTGATTTGGATGTCAGGTGCTGCAATCATAGCGTTCAGTATTTTACTGATTGATGCCAATTTTTACACCGCTTTTTCCTATTTCTTTTATGGTTTTTTTCTCCTGGCCAATATTCTTGTTATCTGGCTCGGTCGGGAAGTCAAGGGAAGTCGCTCCTGGTATAGGTTTGGGGATTTCGGAATACAACCAGCAGAGTTCATGAAGTTTGCAACGAACTTGGCAATGGCCAAATTTCTTAGTAATCAGAATTTGCTGGTGTCCGACCGCATCCGACTCCGTTTGCGCGATCTCGTTAAGAATTATGGCAGTACTCTGCTGGCACTTGCCCTAATTATGGTACCTCTGCTGCTCATTAAGATTCTTCAGGATGAGACGGGACTGGCCATTGTTTTTATTGCATTCATCATCGTGCTTTACCGAGAGGGATTAAGTGTTAATTTTTTAATCTTCGGAATTCTTGCTGCCATTCTTTTTGTTCTAGCACTTATTATTCCTTCCATCAGTCTGCTCATCACTCTGGCCATCATTGGAGTCAGTTCGTTTCTGTTTGTGAAACGCAACCGAAAGAGTGTCATCATTATCCTACTCATATATGGAGCCGCCGCAGGGGTCGTACTCGGCACCAACTATGTTTACAATCACCTCGAATCCCATCAGAAGGTAAGAATAGATGTATTACTCGGCAGAGGGACGGTTAATTTGAAAAAAGAAGGCTACAATGTTAATCAAGCGAAGATTGCTATTGGTAGTGGCGGGTTTCTTGGAAAAGGTTATTTGCAGGGTACGCAGACGAAGTACGATTTTGTGCCGGAGCAAGACACCGATTTTATTTTCTGTACCGTGGGCGAAGAATGGGGTTTTGTGGGCAGTCTGGTCGTCATCTTTCTTGAATTATTTTTAATTCTGCGCATCATTTTTTTATCGGAGAGACAACGCTCTGACTACAGTAGGATCTATGGTTACGGGGTTGCCGCCGTTTTATTTTTCCATTTGGCGGTGAATATTGGTATGACCATTGGTCTCATGCCTGTCATTGGAATTCCCCTGCCATTTTTTAGTTACGGCGGTTCTTCCCTTTGGTCGTTCACGATCTTACTTTTTATTTTTATTAAGCTGGACGCAAATCGTCTGCTCATTCTGCGCTAGCAAGCCAACGCGACCATAGCTCAATTGGGGCAAATGGCCAATTAATCTGAAATTAATAACCTATAAATCCGGTTTCCTAAGGGCATCATTCAAAAAAGACCCCTTAGCGTTCGTCTGCTCAAGGCCAGGCAGCTTAAAGAAACTCGGGTCCCGATCCTACTTTTTTTATTCCTGGACAAGGGCCAGTCGGGCCTTTACACAGGCCTGGGCATGGGGCAGCAGGGGAAGCTTTTGTCTTCGCCATACTAGACAGTGTTATTAAGGCCTTTTAATCAGCAATTTTTAAAGATTTAAAGCTGTGTTCGCCGCCTTTTTACTATTTTTAAGGCTTACAACCCGCGTGAAAAAGCCTGCTAAATACACCATGTTTTTGTGGATCCTGCTAATGGGTCCTTTTTTATCTTTTTTTCTGATTATCCTTTTGGTGAACATAGGCCTGTTTGGTGATTTGCCAAAGGTGGATGAACTCCTGAATCCGAAAAATAATCTTGCAACTATTGTTTATTCCGGAGACATGAAAATACTGGGCAAGTATTACAGTGAGAACCGAGTGAATGTGAATTTTTCAGAACTTGATTCAGATATCGTGAAGGCCCTCATTGCCACAGAGGACGCACGTTTTTATGAGCACAGTGGCGTAGATGCCAAGGCCATCGGAAGAGCCATGACCGGATTTGCACGCGGCGGTAATCAAGGGGGCGGTAGTACTATTTCACAACAACTGGCTAAGATGATGTTCCCCCGGGAAAATCTCTCGAAAATAGAATTGGCAGTGCGGAAGGTAAAGGAATGGATCATCGCTTCTAAACTGGAAAAATTATACACCAAAGAAGAAATTCTTTCGTTGTATCTTAACAAGTTTGACTTCCTAAACCTTGCTGTTGGCATCAAGTCTGCAGCGCAAATCTATTTTAACCGTTCACAGGACAGTCTGAACATGGAGCAGGCCGCCATGCTCGTGGGGATGGCTAAAAATCCCGCTTATTTTAATCCGATTCGTTTTCCGGAGCGCACCCTGCAGCGTCGCAACGTGGTTATGAGTCAGATGCTAAAATATGGGTATTTGTCGGAGCAAAAATTTGACAGCTTAAAAGCGCTGCCGCTCGACCTGTCCTTCCGTCCAGAAAATCACAACGATGGTCTTGCGACCTACTTCCGTGAATATTTGCGTGATAATTTTATGGACGCCTGGTGTAAAAAACACATAAATCCCGAAACCGGCAAACCCTACAATATTTATAAGGACGGTTTAAAGATTTATACAACAATTGATTCGCGGATGCAGGAACATGCGGAGCTTGCTGTGAAGGCTCATATGACCGAACTGCAGCGCTCTTTTAGTAATGAATGTCTGAATAAAAAAAATGCACCCTTTGCATGGAATGTCAACAAGAAAGAGATTGATGACATCATGATGGCTTCCATGAAACGAAGCGATCGCTACCGTAAAATGAAGGAAGATAAAATTCCCCACGATGATATTTTGCAGACATTCTATAAGCCAGTAGCAATGAGGGTTTACAGCCTGCGTGGTGATATTGACACGGTGCTGACGCCTTACGATAGTATTCGGTATTACAAGAGTTTTTTGCAGACAGGCTTTATGGCCATGGAGCCGCAAACGGGTTATGTAAAGGCCTGGGTGGGTGGCATAAACTATAAGCACTTTAAGTACGATCATGTGAAGGTCAGCAAACGACAGGTAGGATCTACCTTCAAGCCTTTTGTTTACGCCCTGGCCATTCAGGAAGGGTACTCACCTTGTCACCAAGTTCCGAACGTTAAAACGTGTATCCGCACAGAGAGCGGTGTGGACTGGTGTCCCGATAACAGTGATGGTCCCAATGATAAAAACATTGGTAAAATGATTACACTCAAAAAAGCGCTGGCTTTGTCTATAAATTACGTGACTGCTTGGGTGATGAAACAGTATGGTCCACGTGCAGTGGTTAATCTCGCTCACCGTCTTGGTATCACTGCAGATATTCCGGAGGTACCTTCTATCTGCCTTGGTACAGCGGACATCAGTGTTTATGAAATGGTAGCTGCCAATAGTACTTTTGCAAACAAGGGCACCTATATTCAACCCACCTTTATTACCCGCATTGAAGATAAGAATGGAAAGGTATTGGAAGAATTTATTCCCAACAGTGATGAAGTGTTTAGTGAAGAGAAAGCTTACGCCATGATTCAATTGATGCGCGGTGTGGTGGATGGTGGGACCGGTAGTCGTCTGCGTTTCCGACACAAACTAACAAATCAGATTGCAGGGAAAACGGGAACAACTCAACAGAATGCCGATGGCTGGTTTATGGGCCTCACACCGGAGCTGGTGGCTGGCGTATGGGTCGGGGGTGAGGATCGTTCCATTCACTTCAACTCCATGGTAGAAGGGCAGGGTGCCAGTATGGCCTTGCCAATATGGGGACGGTTTTTCAGTTTGATTTATGCTGATCCTAAACTAAAGGTCAGCAAAGGAGATTTTCCAAGACCCGAACACCTGGATCCGAATCTTGAAATGGATTGCAGTAAGTACGATAATGCAATTATTGAAAATCCGGACGAAGAAAATCCTTTTGATTAAAATTGAGAAGCGTGCTGAAGAAAATTCCAGTTCTATACCGCTACTTTTTATTATTGCTACTTCTCTTTTTTATCGCCGAAATTTTTGTCAATCCGCTACTTGATTTCCCCCTGAACGATGATTGGTCCTACAGCAAATCTGTCAAGTTTCTTTTAGAAAAAAATCAACTCACGATTGGAAACTGGTGCGCGATGACGCTGGTGACCCAGATTTACTGGGGCTTTTTATGGACCAAGATTTTTGGATTTACCTTCACGGTCCTGCGGTTTTCAACACTCTTTTCTTCTTGTCTAGCACTCTTTGTCCTTTTTCTACTGGTCTATCGGATCAGCGGAAATAGCCGTCTTGCTTTTTGGGCGGGACTCGTTCTGCTTTTTATTCCCCTCTATTTTAATTTGAGCAATACGTTTATGACGGATGTGAATTTCGTCACCCTACTTTTACTCTATTTGCTGGTCGCACACAGTTATTTGAGGACAGGCAAGCGCTGGTTGTTTGTGCCTTTGCTGGCTATTTCGGTGGCAATTACTTTATTGAGGCAATACGGCCTGGTCCTGCCGCTGGCCTTGTTGGGCTCCCTCATTTTTTCAAGATGGAAAGATTGGCAGGGTATTTCCATCTTAGTCTTTTCTTTCCTTTTGCTTTTCTTATGTCTGAAGGGCTATGAGAGTCATTTAAAAAGTTATCTGTCTCCCGATTCTCCCTATAAATTTTCAAGTGGAATTGACCTGACTGATCCTGGTTTTTACGAAGTAGTGAAATTCCGTTTGAGTAGCCGCTACGGTACCATTTTCTTGAACCTCTTGTTTTACAGCGCACCTTTTTGTGTTTTGTTTCTGGTGCCGGTTCTTCGTCAAAAAACGCGGGGACAAATCTTTTTTTCACTCGTTCTGACTGTCTTGCTTTCTGCTTATTTTATTCCGGGTTTCAGCCTGCTGAATGGGAATGTGGTAAAAAACATGGCGGTAGGACCAGAGACCGTTTATGAATCGTGGCAGAGCCCATTGGCGCATTGCCATTCGGAAAGCTTCACACAGGTACTTCAGGTCTTGACTTATCTTTTTTGTGGAAGCAGCGTCTTTCTTTTTTTGTTGGTGCTGCCGCAAAAGATATCAAAACTCTGGAAGGATACTTTTTCGTTGTTCTGTATTTTCTTAATGCTTGGTTACCTACTTCTCCTGTTGGTCACCGAAAGTTATTTTGACCGCTACCATCTCCCGCTGATTGTGCTTTTTATTATTGGGATCGCTATTCTTTTTCGCTCGTTTGAAATCCGCACTGGTCCTGCGATGTTTTATCTCCTTTTTTTTGTATACGCTTCGGTCGCGGGGACACGAGATTATTTCCAGTATAATGATAAGCGCTGGCAGGCCTATGTCGATTTACAAAAAAAGGGTGTGCCGCTAAAGGATATTAATGCCGGTTTTGAAATTAACTGCTGGGCAGAGGGAGAGGATCAATGGTGGTCGGCTTTTCTTTCTCTTGAATCCTACGACTACCTTATTCAGTTTCAAGGAGCACCGGGATTTCAGCGTTTGCGGGACTATCCTTTCAGACGGTATTATCCTTTTCGACAAGATACCCTGTTCGTTTATCAGCGCATTCTTCCTGATTCACTGGTTAAAAAAGTACGGCCATGACTTCTTTTTTTAGAACACATAGCTACCTTCTAGCACTTCTGCTCCTGCTCATTGGCGGAGTTATCCTTAGTAATGCCCGTGGTAATTTTCCTCTGAATGATGACTGGACCTATGCGTGGTCCGTCCAGAAATTGCACACCGAACATGTTCTGACACTCGGTGACTGGCCGGCGATGACGCTGGTGACGCATCTGATATGGGGTCTGATGTTTACAAAGTTGTTTGGATTTTCTTTTGCTGTATTGCGGCTATCTACTCTTTTTTCGGCTGTGATTGGTCTGGCCGTCCTCTTTCAGTTGACCCGGCGCATCAGTGGAAATAAAAAAATAGCCTTTGGATTATGTCTTAGTTTATTAAGTAATCCCCTTTATTTTAATTTAGTGAACACCTACATGACGGATGTAAATTTTTGCACGCTGTTAACTGTCAGTATCTATCTTGCTTGGTTGTTTTTTGAGGAACCTCGGTGGCAATTGTTACCGGCTTTGCTGCTTGTGTCAATTGGCCTTGTATTACTGCGACAGTATGGGATTATTTTCCCACTCGTCTTTACGTTTTCCTGTTTGTTGCTCTCTAAAAAAAGGCTTGTTTACGTTTTTGGTGGTTTGCTAATTTGCGTGATTACTTACCTAATTTACCTTCGTTATGAAGTCTATTTGCGCTTGGTGCTGAGCCCCGAGGCAGCTTACAAATATTCTGATGTACTTTCTCCTGCTGACCGACAGTTCTGGTTGAATCTATTCACAGGTATGTCTTCGCGTTACCGCATTATTCTTATTCATGCATTGTTCTATACTGCAAGTTTTACATTGGCATTTTTACCCTCGTTGATTAAGGCGCGTGCTCTGCGAGCGCAGGGCCTAGTAGCATTAGCTGCAGTCAGTCTGGCGTGCTTTCTTTTTATGGGGTATCCTTTGCAGGTTGGGAATGTGCTTAGTAATACCGGCATAGGCCCCGATACGAGCTATACCACTTTGAACGGTTACTATACTGGTCATCCCCATTTTTTTTCACAGCAATTTGAAGATGTGCTGAATGCATTAAAAATTATTTTTTTATCTGCGGCTTTTTTCGTTGTGTTTCAACTTGTCCTTTCTCTGCCGCAGCGCATGAAACACCCTGTCAATCGAAGTTTTTTATTTCTGGTATTTTTATTTGGGGCTTATGTGGTGATGTTACTAGAAACCGATACTTTTTTTGATCGGTATCAAATGCCTGTCATCCTATTATCCCTTCTTGTTTTTGCTTATACTCTAAAATCGCAGGTCTTTTCTTTCTGGGTGGTGCTTTTACCGCTGCTTTTCTGGTTTTATATTAGCATTGCTGGCACCCGTGATTATTTCAGCTGGAACCGTTTAAAGTGGCAGGCATATGGGGAATTACGGCAGAAAGACGGCGTTCAGGCAGACAGCATTCATGCCGGTTTTGAGATTATGTGCTGGGAAGGTGGGGCAGAGCGGTTTCGGAAAGAGTTTGATAATCTAGCAAAAAGCAGCTACGTCATTCAATTTGATGAGCTCGACAGTTTTATAGTTTTGCGCAAGTATGCCTTCCGTCGTTATTTATTGCCTGGTAGCGATACCCTAAGGGTGCTAAAGCGTGCAAAATATACTAAGAACTCCGCTCCCTGAGCAGGCGAGACGGGGGAGGAGATTGAATTTTATTTTTATTTTTGTAGTAACCTAGATAGTTAATAATATGATCAACAGAGTAGTGAACAGCGCAGAAGAAGCATTGAAGGATCTTGCCGATGGAATGACCATTTTGGTAGGCGGATTTGGACTCTGTGGGATTCCCGAAAATTGCATTGCTCAGCTGGTCAAGCAGGGGACTAAGCAGCTGACCTGTGTCAGTAATAATGCCGGTGTGGATGATTTTGGTTTGGGTTTACTCTTGCAAACGCGACAAATTAAAAAAATGATTGCGAGCTATGTGGGAGAGAATGATGAATTTGAACGTCAAATGTTAAGTGGTGAGCTAGAAGTAGAACTGATTCCGCAGGGAACCCTTGCTACCCGCTGTCTTGCTGCTGGTTACGGTATGCCCGTCATTTATACCCCGGCTGGCGTGGGAACTGAGGTCGCCATAGGAAAAGAAGTCCGTCGTTTTAAGTATAACGGAGAAGAAAAAGAGTATCTGATGGAAGCTGCTTTTGAATCGGATTTTGCATTGGTCAAAGCCTGGAAAGGGGACACAGCTGGTAATCTGATCTTCCGCAGTACCGCACGCAACTTTAATCCGCTGATGGCTATGGCAGGAAAAATTACTGTAGCGGAAGTGGAAGAACTGGTTCCTGCAGGAGAACTCGATCCGGATTTTATTCATACACCGGGCATTTATGTACACCGTATTTTTCAGGGAAGTAATTACGAAAAACGTATTGAACAGCGCACGGTTCGCAAGCGCTCCTGATTATTAACGTCCGCATTGTTGCTGTCACATTTGCTGTAAGACGGTAGAAGAAGTTCGCACAACGCGGCAAGAGAAATAAATTAATTTTAGGGAAACAAATCAAAGAGAGCGGATGGATGAACTGAGTGACAGAAGGGATGCGATACGGTATAATCTGCTTTTAGCAGGGCTAATCCTTGTGCTCTTCCTAATGAATTTTTATGCAAAGACCTTGTTTTTTCATCCGGTCTCCACTCATCAATGGCGTCAGGCAGATTGCCTCTCCATCGCCAAGAACTACTATGAGGAAGGCATGCATTTTTTTCAGCCCAAGATTCACTACCAGGGTCCCATTGCCGGAAAGGCAGTAAGTGAGTTGCCTATTTTGAATTATACGGCGGCTGCTCTCTGGAAGGTTTTTGGTGAGCATGAATTTATTTACCGGCTGCTTGAATATTTGATTTATTTGACTGGGATTTTTATGCTGTTTAATACTATCGGCACTTACCTTCGTTCTTGGCTTCTTGCTTTCTTTGCTGTCTTTTTTCTCCTGACATCTCCTTTACTGACGTATTACAGTTTGAATTTTATTGCGGACGTGCCGGCGCTTTCAATCAGCATTATTTCGCTCTGTCTGTTTTTTCGCTTTTATCACAATCAGAAGAATTACTTGTTTTATCTGGCTTTATTCACCGGCACATTAGCTGTACTTATGAAGGCCAGTGCACTGATGCCATTAGGACTTTTGTATTTTTTCACCCTTCTTGATCTTACTCGACTGAACCGCTATGCCCGCACCCGAGAGCTGTTCTCTACATGGTTGTTTCCTGCACTGAGTGTGCTACTGTCTCTTAGCCTTATTATCGGCTGGTACCGGTGGGCACTGGCCTACAATTTAAATAATACTAATACGGTTTTTCTGCTGACAGTGCTGCCTATATGGGAAATGCAAGAAGCAGACATTATCGCAACATTTAAAATTTTGTGCAATGACTTATTTCCTGTGTTTTTAAACCGTCCCATGTTTTTTCTGTTCTTTATCGTCGTGTTTTATATCATCGGCAATTTTAAAAAACTTTCCGCGTTTTTTAAGTACGCGTTTGTTTTCTCCGCTTTGTATTTTATTGTTTACCTTCTTTTTTTCTTTCAGGTTTTTACAGTCCACGATTATTACCTCAACAACCTCATGATCTTTCCGGTAATCGCCCTCATGGCATTTGCCGACCTAATGGTAAAGGGTGGCCAGATTCTTCCAAACAGAGCGTTTATTCGGTTGTTTCTGGTGGTGACTTTTATTTTTAATTGTTTTTTCGCTGCAGCTTCTTATCGCAATAAGATGATTGAAGACGACGTTCTTACGCAATGGTATCCCTTTATCTCTAAGGATGAACGTAAGAATGCAAAATACTATTTCTGGGATTATAGTAATTCCATTCGTAAGCTGGAAGAAATACGTCCTATCCTCCGTAAACATGGTATTCAGCGTGAGGAACAAGTACTATGTATTCCGGATCAAAGCTTTAACATCTCTCTTTATTTTATGGACCAGAAAGGGCATTGTATTTCACGAGAACATTTTCTAATGGATTCCACCGTCACCCGCCATTTCCGAAACAAGGGAATTCGTTATCTGGTGATGAGCGACACCACACTTATTCTGCAACCTGCCTTCAGGCAGATGAATGAATTTGTTGAGCCTTTCTTCACAAGCGGTCCGGTAAAAGTCTGGAAAGTAAAACCTGGATTCTAATGCTGTTTAATTCACTGCATTTTTTGATTTTTCTTCCGATTGTGGTATTGCTTTATTATGCCTTACCACAGCGATTCAGATGGATGCTGATTTTTGTGGCGAGCTGTTATTTTTACATGGCCTTCGTGCCGTATTACATTCTTATTTTGTTCTTTATTATTCTGGTAGATTATTTATCTGCTATCGCCATAGAAGCGAGTGCGGGTAAAAAACGACGAATCTTTCTGATACTAAGTTTACTATCCAACATTCTCCTCCTTTGTTTTTTCAAGTACTTTAATTTTTTAAATGAAAACATCCAGCAGTGCTTTTCGCTGTTTGGTGCAGAGTTTCATCCTATTAATCTCTCAATCGTACTTCCAATAGGATTATCGTTTCATACGTTTCAGTCCATGAGTTATACCATTGAAGTGTATAAGGGACGACAGAAGGCAGAACGACACTTGGGTTATTTTGCAAATTACGTATTGTTTTTTCCGCAGATGGTGGCAGGACCAATTGAACGGTATGAAGGACTTGGCAATGAACTAAAAAAAGTACAGGCCCCGCTCTACCGTAATTTCTCAGATGGTTTCCGTCTCATTTTGTTTGGACTCTTTATCAAAATGTGCGTTGCGGATAACATAGCTCCTTATGTCAACTCAGTGTATGCTGATCCCGAGAGTCACTCGCCTTTTTCAGTCTGGATGAGTGTCTTCCTTTTTTCCTTTCAAATCTATGCCGATTTTTACGGCTATTCGACCATTGCCCTTGGAAGTGCCTTGCTGCTTGGCGTCCGTATTATAGATAATTTTAGAAGTCCCTACTTAAGTGCTAGCATTGGCGAATTCTGGTCGCGTTGGCACATCAGCCTCAGTACCTGGTTTCGTGACTACCTCTACATACCGCTGGGAGGCAACCGTGTAGCCTTGCCCCGCTGGGCAGTGAATACGATGATTGTTTTTATGGTAAGTGGGCTTTGGCATGGTGCGAGCTGGACATTTGTTGCATGGGGGGCACTGCACGGTCTGCTTCTTCTTGGGGAACGTTTTTTTAAACCCTTGATTTCAGTAGATAAAGTCGGGACTGTTCTGCGGCATTTGCTGGTAATTAAGACATTTGTCCTAACTAGTTTAATTTGGATCTTTTTTAGGGCTGAAAATTTTGAAAAGGCGGAGGCTGTTTTCAGGGCCCTGACGGCTTTTAACACGGGGCTCTTTAACTCTACAACATATTACCTTGCCGCTGGTTCTGCATCGCTGCTGCTTTTGGGAGACGTCTGGCTAAAGGGTGCGCGAATGGATCAGAAACTTTCAGCACAGCCGCTAGTGATACGTTGGACCCTTTACACCGGCCTGATTTTTGGATTACTGGCTTTCGCAGGAACGGAGAAATTTGCATTTATTTATTTTCAATTTTAATGATTAAGAAGGTGCTCATACGTGTTTTAGTTTTACTGCTCATCGTGGTGGGACTAAATTTTATGTATGTGCAGACGCTGTATGATGAGGATTTGCAGACCCACAGCAAGGAATTACTTGCGCTGAGAAGTAGTATTGACACAGCGGAGGTGTACTATTTTGGAGAATCATCCAACACCACCTTTGTACCGGAAGACTCCACGCACATGAGTATCTCCAGTCTCTGTGCTCAATTTTATCCCAGTCTCCATTTTCGAAACATTAATAAAGAAGCAACACATGCTGGTATATACCGATGGTGGCTTAAGGAGTTTGATAAGGCCGGAAAATTGCCAAAAGCGATCATCGTGACTCTGAATCTGCGTTCTTTTAATGCCGCCTGGATCAACTCCACTTTAGAGAATAGTTTGCAGGCTGCCTTAGTTTTTTCTAAAAGCGGACCGCCTATCGTGAATCGTTTTATGCTCTCGCTCCAAAATTTCGACGTTCGCAGCAACAGCGAGCGGGAAGAAGACATGCTGTACGACTGGAAAAAAAGACAACTCCACTTTCCTTATACTTTTCCTTATCACACTGTCAGGGAGTGGGACGACGCCATGGCTAACGGGGGACATTTGACAGAAGATGGGCAATGGGACTTAAAGAAAATAGAGCTCGCTTGTCATTATATTAAAGCGTATGCCTTGTGCCTGGATCAAGAGAATGTTCGTGTAGAAGATTTTGATGCGATTTACCAGTGGTGCGGCGAACGCCAGGTCCCTCTGCACCTGAATCTCATGGCGGAAAATGTGCAATACGCGGATAGCCTTGTTGGAAAGGATTTAGTATTTTTGATGCACAAGAATCGTGATTTCCTGATGTCTCGCTATAACCAGAAACATTGCCGAGTGACAGATAATTTGGAATTAGTCCCCGGAAACGAGTTTATTGATCAGAACTGGACAACGGAACATTACCGATACAGGGGTCGAATGAGTATTGCCAGAAATCTAGCTGAAACATTGAAAAAAGATTTGGAAAAAGAATACCTTAAAGTTTATTGATTATGTTAGATAAAAACGGAATAGCGAAACGGATTGCAAGAGAAGTAAAGGATGGCATGTTTGTCAATCTCGGAATTGGCATTCCGACACTGGTCGCAAATTATATTCCGGAAGGATTTAATGTGGTACTGCAATCTGAAAATGGTATTCTAGGAATGGGTCCATTTCCTTTTGAGGGCGAAGAGGATGCCGATTTGATCAACGCCGGCAAGCAGACGATTACCTTGTTAAAAGGGAGCAGCGTGTTCGACAGCGCAATGAGTTTTGGAATGATTCGGGGCCAGAAAGTGGACCTCACTATTCTTGGCGCTATGGAAGTGAGCGAACGGGGGGATATTGCCAATTGGAAAATCCCAGGTAAGATGGTGAAAGGAATGGGCGGTGCGATGGAT